>Ga0123354_10020467_pt1 | contig 10409 bp, 7 predicted proteins | sample TergutLab28metaG_2_FD_97872 | JGI IMG/M metagenome (GOLD analysis project Ga0123354, IMG submission 97872) | Labiotermes labralis P4 segment gut microbial communities from Petit-Saut dam, French Guiana - Lab288 P4 | ecosystem: Host-associated > Arthropoda: Insects > Digestive system > Gut ...
ACCAATAAATTACTAATTATCTATTTTTGAAATTGTGGGTGTTGGTTGTGTTTTGCGGTGGGGGGGTGGGGGGGGGGGGGGGGGTGTTACCAGGTGATACTGGAAAAACATCAGTGGTGACCACCTGTATCAGAGTTTGGCATCTTTTTGTTCTTTGATTTACTGCATGCTCCATCAACAAGAGAATTTTCTGAATGATACAAAAAGTGCTCTAAATATGTGCTGGATATCATAAAAATGGTAAACAGCATGCAGTCTAAGTGTAATACCTTGGGACCACAATGACCATCAAAAATAAATCCTGCTGCAGCCTGCAGGTGGCTGTAAACAGGAATTAGGTCACAGGATGCAGATTTTAGTGTTCACGTTTGTAGACAGCGTGTGGGACGGAAAATGAGTGGAGGGGTTAGCGTCTGTTTCCTACATATGATCACTGAGTGGTGTGAGAACCCATAAGACCACAGTCTGAGTTTTGTACTATTCAGGGTGCTGTGGCATCCTTGAAGATGTAAATTTTGAGATTTTCACAGCAGCTGTTAATCAGATATGGTCATATTTTGGGTTTCTGCATTTTGTAGTGGTTAAGTGCTCCAACTTTTCTGAGGGATGTACCGTGTGGCGCAAAAAGAACGCATGTTTTTCAAATAATTGTGACTTTGTTTATTTTCAATATAAAAGAATTATGTTAACACCAAAACAACCTGTAATAAATGCAGTTTTGATTACTTACATTGATTACTCAATTACGGAAAATTATATTGGAAAGATGGCATCCTTCTTGCCGTACACACATCCGGAGCCCCTCCTCAAAGTTCTGCATCACATTTACTAACATTTCTTGTGGCACAATTGCAATTTCTTCGCGAATGGAAACTTTTAGATCGTCGACTGTACGAGGTTTTCAAACGTATACTTTTGATTTGAGGTAACCCCAAAGAAAGAAATTGCAGGCAGATAAATGTGGTGAGCGTGGGAGCCAAGGGACATGCGTTCTTTTTGCGCCACACTATATTATATCCATCTTTAGTTTGACTTAATTGATTTAAGTGGCTGCTGAAGTGATATGGAGGATTACTACTACTACTACTAATACTACTACTATTACTTCTTATCAACTGTACACGGGGTATTTATATATACCTGAAGCAAACCATGTTTCTAAGGTATATAGTGTTGCAGCAATTCTGTGGTCACAATTTATGGTTCAGGTAGTGCTGTTTCCCATGATTAACATTTTGTGCTGTTACATTATCACTTAGCATCACCATTATCATCGGCAGTAGTAGTAATAGCAACATTGGTGGTGGTAGTAGTAGCAGCAGCAGTAGTAGTTGTTGTGACGGTGGTGGTATAGTAATAATAGTAGTTGTTACTGTTGTTTTGTTGTGTGATATGAATACTATTTTGATGGTACAATTTATCACCAGGTTTGTGGCCCTGTGGATGAAGCCTCGTCAGATTTGGTGGGCATGTCACAGGAGTTGGTGAGTGGAGTTGATTATCCATTTATTGAATTTGATTTCTTGGCATGTTAGTTTGTGCCACATTTTCCATGTTGGAAGAATGGGGAACTCATTGAGTATTTTTGTTTTGTAAATGATGGAAGTATTTGGTTGAAAAACAAGTTCTGTCAACACTGCTGTACCTTGCTGGAAATTCCTCACACTACCTTTGTTGTGATACTGAAACGCTGATATCACAATGAGATTTTTTCAGGGTTGTTTAAAGTGCTGTCTTCTGGGCTGAGTTGGAATTTTCCAGTCTTAGCCCTGCGAGATGTGTCTGCACATACCTTGAAGCAAAGATTTTTTTTTATGTAATCTGTAACGTATGTATTGTAATAACATATTTTCACTGCCTGTGTGTCTTGTTTGAGGCAGTGATATTGCTGAGTTCTGATTTTTTGGTAATTTTTTGTCACTGGGAATGTAACATCCAGTCAAAAGATTGTGCTTCTGTGAAATATTGACTTGCTGCACGAAGTTTTAATTCTGTCCATGAGTGTAGTTATTGGTAAGAGTGGAGACTGCCCCCTTGTTACTGGCTATTGCCCATTAAGTCTTAAAGAACAGTGAAGTTGAGGTTAGGTTGGATGCTGTGAACCTGAAACCTGCAGTTGATTATCCATTGTGGTTTCCAGTGTTATCGCTCTTTGAATGGCCATCTAGAAATCATGGAAGAACAGATCAGACACAGCATTTTAATTATGCAGAATCTACGTACTGTTCTTGTTAATGCTGTGCAGGCCTGTAATGTGGCATAGCACTGTGGGATTCTGTGAATTCTGATGGCTGCCAACTGAAAGGCCACATACAAATAAACTCCGTGGCCTTAGTCCGCACGCGAACTATACCGACAGAGCGGCCGCCGCCGGTCGGCGAAGTTAGTGCCAACTTTTGCGGATAGAGGGGTTTCACGTGGTCAGCGCAACAGGTCCTCACAGCCGTTTATATAATTTTGTGTCATATGGGAATTTCCATGCTCATCTTATTACAGCTCTCTTTGCTTCTTGCTTACAAAGAAATGACATTGCAAGATTTGGGATTACCACAGCAGTTCTACTGAAGATTCAAGTCGTCTGGGATGTGATGCTGTGTCATTGGGTGGGCAGTTCCTGATGTTTGGAAGGATCATATTGCCTTCAGCTTTACCTGTTAAGTGTCTGGAACCACTCACCTGATGACATGGCATTGCACGCCCTAAGAATTGAATCTTCATTGCGAAACATCAATCATATGTCTGAACTTTTCTACATATAAAACATGTTACACGACATTTAGAAAGCATTTTGCTTCTTAAATACGCAGGATGATGGAAACAGTTCCAGTATATTAGTGATGACAGCATGTTACATCATTGTCAGAGAATTACATGGTGCAGCTTCAAGAATGGCATTCTGCAGGGTGAAGCATCATTGTTGCCCAGTTTGTCATTGCCATCATTGGCATCACTGGTGTTTGTCATTCAGCTCTGCGCTTTGTACTTATTGGTGACTTCATCTGTTACTGACTTCAGTCTCTGTCATCTTTTACTGCATGAATGTGATCGTTAGATGACCAGAATGTCATCAAGCCATGATTTTATGGGCACTGGAAAAAAATGAATTTTTAGCAGTTAGAACATGTAATAATTGATGTACACTGAGCATATTTCTTGTGCTATGTCAAGAGTCCATCGCTAGGTCTTGGCTGACCAAGGTTATCCACCTGATGAATGTGATTTGTGTACATACACTGTTCTGTGACTTCAGGGTCACTTCAGCAGAGTGCAGCCCTGCACCAGGAACAACCAAGTGCCTAGACACTTCAGACATTGGGCATATGCCTCCCCATGATTGAGACACTTATTTGTATGCTGTGGTTGTCTAATGTAATTATTTCCCTATAGACAGCACTAGTGAAGTCCACCAAACAGATTGGTTTTATGGAAATTTTGTGCTTAACATCTGTAATGTATTTTATTGAGTAGTTCAAGCCATATAACATACAGCTATGTTGGCATGTTATCATTGTAGCAGTGTTAATTTCAGTAGCTACATAATTTTTAATTTGCTTGATGTGACATTTTTCTTCATTTTGTAATCATGTTTGAATGGTGTCTTCAGTCATATATGATTCACATTTCACTTTGTAACTTACATCTTACTTTTAACTCTTCTATGTATTGGGAATTACAAGACTTCATATATTCTGTTGGATGGAGAGATATGAATAGGCACAGTAGCTGATGTGCCTGTAAATCCACTGCTACAACAACAACAACAACTACTACTACTACTACTACCACCACCACCACTACTACAACTACTACTACTACTACTGCTGCTGTATTACATCATTTATATTTATGATATCACTTACATTTAGTACCATTCAACTAGTGTGGTTGACAGTGTCCTGTTAGTAAACTGTAAAGCAGCTTATTTACTGTTAGGAGGTCTAAATATAGTTGGAAGGTTTAACTGTCAGGTGATGAATACGCCATCACTGTTCCCCCACATGGAGTGAGTACCAGCAACATTTCCAGATTTACTCGACTACACTGTGCCTATCATCTGGGTTTTACACTGACTGCTCATCTCCATCTAGTGCTGAGGTTGAGAATGGGTATAGCTGTACCTCTACTCTACCAGCATGCCTTCATGACATGCACACAGGGATAGAGTGACCTTTATGTTCTACCCTCCACTTATTGTAGTTGGTGTACGGTGCTTGCTAATGTATAATTTTATTGCAGAATGAGTTGTTCCAGTTGGTCACAGACCAAGGATTCCTGCATGAACCCCGCGTAGTGTGGGAAACATTGTCGAACATAGAGGGCGACGGCATGTTCGTGGACAGCCGTTTTGTTACAGTTCCGCCCAAGGCAGCTGGGTCGTATCATGCTGCTGGCCTGGACGTGTCTGAGGACCAGCAGATCAGTCACGAGTGAGTTTATACAAGTACCATACACATTTATGGAGCACTGCATGTATGAGGAGATCCAGTTCTTCTGCGATGAGACGCATGTTCGTAATGTTTAGAAGGACTGTAGTCACTGGGTAACTGATGCCTGACATTTTGAGACCACTGGGTTGTTTTGAAACGTCAGGTATCACACCGTAGAAGAATGGAGAGAGGAGTGAGCTTCTCATTGTTAGAGTCTTCTCTACACGAACATCCTTTGTAACTTTGTTGTTCCGACACGCTCAGTCTGGTAGGTAATCCTCTTTTGGGAAATGGGCGTGGTTCACTGAATCACATATAGTCTTAGTCATTGTCTTTTCATTTATGTTTTATTTATTCATTTTATTCTTGATATAACAAAGTGCTATATCCAGTAAAACAGCTAGATCATTTCTAGGAAACTGACACAGTCACTTCTCTGTACTCCTACTTATGCCACACTCATACGCGACCGACTTCCTTACTGGACTGCTAGCATCTGTTACCAGCTCCTAACCATTTTGGCGTTTAGATCTCTCACTCCTACCTATCACCAACGGTTCTGAATATATGCTGACAGATTAACCTACAACGCATGGCCATGAACCGTCTGAACGCCAGCAGACCTAAGAAACAAATATACTAAAAATGATCGGCTACAGTTTGATACCTTAATTTCTGAAATTTTTCTGTACAGACAGTTCGGTTGAAGACTTAACCGAGATGCACAGCAAGCTTAATGATCTTACATTTCATCATAGAGTATTTACAATATGTGACACAACTTACTGCATGTTACAGTAGCTGTTGGAAGTGACCTCCTACAACTTGCAGACATGGTTGACACCTGGTCAACAGATTATTAATTCGGTGAAATCTTCTTGGGCAGACAGCCACATCAAAATGTGAAGGTTTTCCCGGCCTTTTCAGGAACTGACTCCGTCCCTATCTTCAGGGTGTCCTGGTGATTTGGTGGCATCAAAGCTGATGTCTAGGTGTCCAGCTCTGCACTGTGTATATCTCCTTTTGGCTGGACAGGGGATGGAATGCGATCCCTCTGGTTAGTAGGAGGAGTCATAAGGTTGTTGCATTTGGCCTGGGCTGTCTATTTCTGGTTGTGGAGAGCATTGCTGTAAACTGATTACAGGCAGCCACATACAATTATTAATTACTGTTTGACGTTGTGTAGGAGTTGCCGATACTTTGTAGGAAGTTGAACAGCAGCTGCATGGCACACACTGCTGGTCCATTTGACACTTATATAGTACCCTCCATTAACTTAGTCACACGGTACATTTAATGGTCTTTCTGTAACAGATGTGTGAATTGCAGTGTAACGTATGTTTATTTTGTTCGTAAGCATGCAGTGTGGTTTAATGCAGGGGATTTTCCTTGTGGAAACCTATACAAGGAAGAAAATGTATGGAAGCCATCATAGAATATTTAGAATATGGTTTACCGGTATTTCATTTCCTTTGAAATCAAACATGTCTGAGTGTTGAAGGTGGTAATTACCAGCACCTTCCATAACATGTGGTGGTAAGTTGCATATGTTACGTGTAGAATGGTTAACTTATTAAGCTTCCTGTGCATCTGGGTCATTTTTCATTCGAACTCTACAGAAGGACAGGGTCATGAAAATAGTAATTTGTATTAAAAATAGGCTCACTTGTTGCAAACAGAAAAGTTGTTGTAGCAAAGGCATACAAGGTGTGTCTAAAAAGTTTGGTAAATGGTATCATTAACCTTTTGGTGCCGTAATCATTTTTTTTAATTTTAGCACACCCTGTATATAAAATGTGAATAATACAGGAACCAAATACGTTAGAATTATGAAACAAACTGCATTTTGAAGGAAAAAAAAACAGAGAGTATATACCATGTTTAAAATATTCAGTACCTATATTTGTTGAATGAATATATAAAATGCAACTTTAGAGGTTAGCGGTGCGGTATGACCACTATAGTTGACGTTAGGCGTCTGAAGGTTAAACAAACAAAACAGAAGATACAAACAAATTAAATTTATTGGCCTTCAAAATAATTGCCATCCTTCACAAAACACTTTTGGCAACGTTCATAAAGCTTCTGGAAACTGTCAGCAAAGGCCTCTTTAGGAATCGATCGCAGAACCGCTGTCACGTTCTTGGATTGCCGCCATGTCTGCAAAACGTGCTTACCCAAATCTTTTAGGATGATGGTGTGCACCGTGTCCTTGCTAATGTCCTATTCCTCTGCCATCAATCGTAAAGTCGCTCGCTGATCTTGTGCCAGCATTTGTTGCACTCGCTAGATCATGTCTGGGGTTGTGCTTGTCGACGGCCGGCCCGAATGTGGCTTATCCTCAGTTGTTTCCTTCCTGTCACGAAAGCGTTTGAACCAGTTGTAAACACATTTTCTGCTCACAGCTTCCGTCCCGTACACTTGCACCAACATTTCATGCGTCTCCGTCACCGTTTTCCCTAATTTGTAGCAGAACTTGATGTTCACTTGTTGCTCCATTGCACTGTGACCCTACCTCTCACACTGACTATGTTCGGCTACCCCCAGTGGGTTTACCCTGACGGTCACGTATACTCTACGCTACCTGGCGCTTCTCGACCTATCTCTGGATAGCCATGTGCATTTGCGCGCATGTGGCCCATGTTGCCATTGAGATATCAGACCATTCACCGAACTTTTTAGACACACCTTGTAGGCATGCTGTGTAGGTGGATACAGGGCACAGAGTTAGGCTTGATTCTCTGTTGAAGTGAGAAGTCAATTTAATGCTGTTCTCACTTAACCTCCAAGACATGCCCTCAGTAAACGATGAATAGAATTGTTACCGTTTTCAAATATGTGTGTCTGAAAAATAGTGGGCTCATACCTTTTTGCCTGCTTTATGCTTTCATGGTATGGTGCTTTGTACAGATGTAGCTTTACCTTTGTAGTACTACTGGGCAAGATGATATCCGATTTGGGTGCATACAGGGTATTTCCAGCTGTACATATTTTATTTAGGATTTTGAGCAAGAAGGAGCGAGTGATTATGTGGGTAATTTGAGTGTGTGTTGTCAGTTACCTGGTGGCTTTATCACTACAAGAAGAACAGAAGCAGCAGCATGAGAGTGATGAACATGCTTGGGAGGAAGTGAGACAGGTGCAGGAGATCACTTCTGAGTAAGTGACAAGCCAGACCACTAGGTATTATGTGCTGTGTTTCACTGACTTGAATGTTTTAGAGAGTGAGAAGTGCAGCTGTTTGTATTTCATTGCATGTGTCCTGAGCTACAGTGTAACCCTATGTAGACCATCTAGTTACAGTAACTTGCATTCTGTCTGTTGCTTTGCACATCTGCCTTGTATCATCACCAGCCAAAACTGTACCCACTGCTTATGAAAATCCACTGTGCACACCTCGAATGTTCATTTTGGTTCCTTAAATTTTTGTCACCTACCTAATCATGCTCTGTGTAACTTGGTGTTTAGTACCTAATAGAAGAAGGATTCACATCTGCTGGGGTTTGATGCTGTGTCTTCAGATGAGTGGCCCCTGATGTTTTGAAGGATTGTAGTGCCTTCATCTTTAGGGTCAAGCAGGTTGCAGGATTCTTCTCGGGCTACATGATCTCATATAAACTTGATTTTTGGACAGCAAATATGGGATGAACGGCATAAATCTGCCTGTATGTCTGGCAGTCACACACAAAATATGCGCAGTAATTAATAATTAACTTTTAATAATCATAAGGATCCAACGATATCCGAGGCTGTGCATCTCTGCTTATGACTATTTTATTTTCCTTGGGACGGTTACCAGAACGGATAACAACAGACTCCCGAAACACGCCCTCAACCGCAAACCCCGAGGACGAAGAAATCGTCGACACCGCAGGAAAAGATAGCAACGTGTCGATGCTGGAACAGGTCGAACGACCTAATCCATGGAGGAAGATGATGATGATGATGATCATAAGGATTGTATTCCAAATGTAATAGTTTAAGTCATTGAATTCCTTGAACTCTATTAGCAGACATACTGATAACAGGCACATTTTCTTAAACATAAATATTACTATTATCACATGTATGTCCTACTGTTTTACACATACTGTGTCCACTACAGAATGGAAATATGTATAATCTAATTTCTGTAGACATATCACAGCATTGTGCTGAATTAATCTAGATACAGTCTGATGTGAAACTATCATAATTTCCATTGCAGTTCTACATAGTGTTTTTAACAATGATCAGGTGTGACCAAAATGTATGGGAGAGCTAACAAATTGCTTGACATGCATTGACATTTGTGTACTAACTTCATAACTTACCAATTTGTATATATGAATGCATGGTGAAAGATGAAACAATTCAAGTTTTCCAGATCACCGTTTCAGATTTTGCATGGCACATCAGATATTTGTTGATATTTATATATAGTTCACAAAAATCAGGGGATCACGTTAGCATAGTGGTTAAGGTACTGTGCTACAAATCGGAAGGTTGCTGGTTCGATTCCAGATGGTGTCATTGGAATTTTTCATAGGTATAATCCTTCCGATCGCACTATGGCCCTGGGGTCAACTCAGCCTCTAACAGAAATGAGCACCAGGAGTATTTCCTGGGGGTAAAGGCGGCCGGTGCATAAAGGTGACAAACTTTACCACCATTCTGGGCCATTGTCATGTAATCTGGGAACCTTAATTTCCTGGAACCCTCTGGGCACCTTGGGCCTGTAATGGGACTGATTATTTTACAAAAACCAATGACGATATTTTATCAGAACTTAAAATTAACCCAGTTGTAAAGAAAATTCAGAAATACAGAAGTGGATACAACATGTTTGGCGAGTGGACAGAGACAGAGAGACTGCCACGCTTAATTATGAAACATCTACCATGTGGGAAACGAAGCCAGGGACCACCCCTCAGCAGACTTCTGGACTGTTACTGGGACCAGAACAGGTCACGAGGCATAAAACCCTGCATGCTATGTGATGGTGATGGTGAGGCTGATTATTATTATTATTATTACTACTACTACTTATTTACTTACTTACTTACTCCATTGTGCAGAGTCCTTCTTGAGCAGCTAACTGGTTTGCAGCTAGTCAAAAAATTCCCTGCATTTCACAGAACCTGAAGGTTCATTACCGCACTCACAAGCGTCCGCCAACTGTCTCTATCCTGGGCCAGCCATATCCAGTCCACATACCCACATCCCACCTCCTGGAGATCCATCCTAATATTATCTACCCATCTACGCCTAGGTGTCCCCAGTGGTCTCTTTCCCTCCGGTTTCCCCACCAAGACCCTATACACCCCCCTCTCCTCACCCATATGTGCCACATGCCCAGCCCATCTCATTCTTCTCGATTTTATCACCCGCACAGTATTTGGTGAGGAGTACAAATCAATTAACTCCTAATTATGCAATCTCCTCCATTCCCCCATTATCTCGTCCCTCCTAGGTCCAAATATTCTCCTCAGCACCATGTTCTCAAACACCCTCAGCTTCCTTTCCTCCCACATTGTCAGCGACCAAGTTTCACACCCATACAAAACAAGAGACAAAATTATAATTCTGTGTATCTTGATGTTTAAATTTTTGGATAGCAACCTGGAAGATAAAAGGTTCTGCACTGAATGATAGCAAGCATTTCCTGACCTCAGTCTGCTCTTAATTTCTTCCGCAATAGAATTTTGATTTGTTCAAGTTGTTCCCAAATATTTAAACTCTTCCACTCTCTCGAAGGTACTATTATAAATCCTCACACTGCATTCTGATCTCGAGACATGATCATGTACTTAGTTTTATCAGCACTTACTTCCAGTCCAATCTCCCTAGTAGCAGCTACTGAAGCTTCTGCATTTTCCTTTAGAGTGTGTATGCTTCCTCCCAGTACATTAACATCATCGGCATAAGCCAGAAGCTGATGTGTACCATTTAGTTTCAAGCCATCCTGGTTTACCTGAACCCTCCTAATGGCGTACTCTAAAG
>Ga0123354_10020468_pt1 | contig 10408 bp, 10 predicted proteins | sample TergutLab28metaG_2_FD_97872 | JGI IMG/M metagenome (GOLD analysis project Ga0123354, IMG submission 97872) | Labiotermes labralis P4 segment gut microbial communities from Petit-Saut dam, French Guiana - Lab288 P4 | ecosystem: Host-associated > Arthropoda: Insects > Digestive system > Gut ...
GCTTTGCGGTCTCATGTGTAGGTCCGCGGCCGTTCGCTGGCTGGGATTGCGGGTTCAAATCCCGCCGGGTGGTGGGGGGGGGGGGATGGATGTCTGTCTTGTGAATGTTGTGTGTGTTGTCAGGTAGAGGTCTTTACGACGGTCCAATCCGTCGTCCAGAGTGTGGTGTGTCTATGTATGATCTCAGAACTTGGACAAGGAAGCGGCCTAGGCTTGAGAAGGGCTGTTGCGCACAGGAAAAAGAAAGAAGGAAAAATAAAAAGCCCGGTACATCAATTCCCATCAGATGACTTAATTGAACTTCAGGGGCTGTTAGCTTGCTCTGAATGCACAGTGGCACATGCAGTGACCACATAGTTCAAGGACACCAACTTGTGAAAATGAAATTTTCAATTCTTCCAGTGGCTTTACATGCAGCTCTCCGGTGCTCTAAACTCCTGACCAACAGGACTGTGATTAATGCTCCGACCGCTGGACGACTGCGGAATAGTTTTCAACTATCGTAAAACTCAAATTACCCGGGAACATGTTGCAGACAGTTCGGACTGGAAACAGGGTGTTACAAAGTTAGCGAGTTGACCGATTGTGCTGTTTAAGGACCCGGCTGATGCCAACGATTTCAGCTGGCCACTTTCACTAGTTTGTGGGCCGGGTAGTTCAGTCGGTATAGGGACTGACTACGGGTTGGACGGTCCGGGATCGATTCCCGGTGGGGACGAGGTTTTCCGCCCGTCCAGACCGACCCTGGGGCCCACCCAGCCTCCTCTAAAATGGGTACCGGGTCTTTCCCGGGGGTAAAGTGCGGCCGGGGCGTTATGCTGACCCCTCACCCCCTTCTAATGCCGTGGTCAAGAAAGAGTATAGCTATACCTCTACCCACCCTCTGGGCCACACCGGACCTCTAACAGGATCACTTTACCTTTACCTATACTTTCACTAGTTTAGCAATCCTTTGGTTTCCCGACAGCGACTGTTGATATACAGGCCTAAAAAGACTGCAACAGTAATGCTCTCTCCTGGGATATGACGCTTTGTAATTTATCATAAATTTACAGACGCTTCGGAGGAACTTGCAGCCCCTATCTTCAGGGTACAAGAATCATCAATCATTTTACTTGGAAACTTAAAAAAAACAGCATTTGACCTTGATCTACCCCCATTATTTTTACTACAGTTTGCTCCACTCCTAAGTCGTAATTTGGTTTCCCTCTGGAAATTTCCAGCAGACCGCATGAGATGTATTTTGGTTTGATTCTGTCTTTTTATAATTACATGGCCGTCTTCCACGTATTTCTTATTCATTTTTGACATTCTTAGTGCTTGTGTATAAAGAACTCGTATGGCTTCTAAAATTTAACCAGCTAAATAACGTAATTAAGGAACGAGATCTGATTATTCTAAATGTAGGCCAAACGATGTCATTCTCCTGTCTCGCAGTGTTAGTTGATCGAATTTCGACCCTTTAATTTCATAGTCTATTCAAATGTAGACCTTCAGTTATGTTCCTGTCATTTCCTTCCCAATCCATCTGTTGCGTAAAAGATTCCTTCACGTTGTATTTAATCGCGTTGTGCCCACTACGAACGCCATTTCAAGATGGTTATACGTTAAGAAATTGGATTTATTGGAGGATCCATAACCTATTTAATCCAATCTTAGTAATTAACCAACTTAATGCACAAATTCTTGTTTTATAATAAGTTTATTATATGCCTCTACACGTTTCGAGCACTATGTGCTCACCATCAGGAGGTCAAAATTGTATTATACAGCATCTGGTGTCATCACACCTGTAGGTGGCCGTCCGGTGCGCAGCATCAGAATTATTTAATGCACTTCACCACATTCTGTTAAAAAAACTGAGTAAAGTGAAGTTTGTCAGCAAGGTCCTGTTCGTCGGATCGTAGAGGTAACCACCAGAACATGAAGCATTTATGTGATAACCGCTACATTCTGCCTTGGTGCTCGTTGAGGGGCATCGATCTTGTGGTACAGACATAAAGTAGCCTGATTCGTATGTTTTGTGAGCGCCGTGGGGCGGGGGAGCGCAGGTTGGGGCGTTTCGGTGTGCAGTTCTGCAATGACATAGCACAGAACGCTGCCATTTATGTTTCATGAACACTGATCATAAAACTGCGAAATCTGAAGATATCTGTAAAGGCAGAGTCTTCTTCCATCTTGTCATGTTTGTTCTGCCGAACAATCGCCTGGCTGAAGGTAACGGTAGTGTCCAATTTTTTATTTTTATATTTTTTTTATTTTCGTTGTTACACCGCGCATGTTGTCGAGTTACTCAATTACAGTACCAACTACTGCACGTATATAAATTTTATATGTGTGCAGTAGTTGGTATTGTAATTGAGTAACTCCAATGTTTGTATTAGGCCGCAGCGTTGCAACATGCGACAGAAAGCAGTTTTAAGACTAGTACTGTGCATCGTCGGAATTAGGAATTTTTTACGATGAAATTTACTTCACGACACCACGGAAAATATGGAGTTGTTTACAGTATTTGGAGCGTGATGCGATGAACATGGGAGAAGGGGAAGCACTGTGGAAGGCTGTTACGTTAGACCCACAAGTCTGTGTTAATCCGGAAAGTAAACACGCCTCCATTCTTACAAGAATACATATAAAATTTCGCACTTGCTGACAGCACATGGAAAAGCTCTGTGTCCGGAGTGACTGACCGAATGACGGTCGTGATTCTGATTGTGACTGTTTTGATGGTCACCGTAGTACAGTCATGAACATGCTCACTCATTCGGTGTGGGAAAACAGGATGGAAACTTCTGATTTCATTGCAAATAAATCATTGTTGCGTGCGTCATAATGATTCAATCAATTACGCCAAACGACTAATTATGTATGAAACGAACCTGAATATCCCAGTCGATATGTGATCTGCTCACAGCTGGACCATCCGCGTTTGATTGCAGTTTCAGAGCGGCCTTGGATTCGACCGACTGCCATGTGCTATAGATAACCCAGAATGTTTCACAACACCTGGGGTGTAAAGTTAACTATTGCCAAGCTTATGAATGCCTGGAGCTTCACCCCTTAATGCCGCTGGAGCAACTCCACATGTGTATCTACAGTACTTTAAAGCGAGAATTAAAGGTAATTGCCATAAACCAGCTTCTCGTTTTAGTCCATTTAAATAGACAATATTTTAGACAAATACGTGCCTCTTTCAGTGGGCCGGGTAGCTCAGTCGGTATAGCAAATGACTACGGGCCGGACGGTCCGGGATCGAATCCCGGTGGGGACGAGATTTTCCGCCCCTCCAGACCGGCCCTGGGGCCCACGCAGTCTCCTGTAAAATGGGTACCGGGTCTTTCCCGGGGGTAAAGTGCGGCCAGGGCGTGCTGCTGACCACTCACCCCCTTCTAGTGTCGCGGTCATGGAGGAGTAGAGCTATACCTCTACCTACCCTCTGGACCACACCGGGCCTATAGCGGGAACACTTTTACTTACCTCTTTCAGATTTGAGTCACGTGTTGTTTCAGACGGTGTTAATCAGCATATGGACATGGGAAATTCAGTGACAATTTCAATGACAGTATTTCTTTACCGAGTCATTAGTACTGACGCACTATTTCAAGCATATCGTCGATACTGAACGTTATTCCTCCAAATATACTCCAAATTATGCGACTTTTAAGTACGTTGTTACAACGACAACTCAATCCAGTGATCTAGATTCATTGTCATACAGATTTTAGACGAGCGGTACAGTCAAGTAGGACGTGAGGAAGGGAAGTGTCGTTTGTGGTCTGTAACAGCGTTGATGGGGATATTTAGGGGATGAACACAGTTGCCTCGGGCCTAAATAAATGGGGCGAGATTGGCGAGAATGTAAGACAAGATGAAATGAGAAATGCACAAATAATTTCATTTGGAAGCCCTTAAATGAAGAGATTGCTTTGGTGATACATGTTTGAGATTGGATGATAATTTTAGATATGTCCGAGAACTCGGTTGTGAAGCAGTGTACCGAACTGGCTTAAGGTTTAACCCGTTGGCGGGAATTTATGAAAACTTTATCGATCCACGAAGTTCTGTAAGAGTAGAATATTCTTTTGGGCAGTCGTGTATGAAAGTCTTGCAGCCTCGCGTGATTTAGTATTCTGTTTTCGTCTGCTTTTCTTTTCTTACAGGTTACAGTATTCTCAACACTTGCAGGCGATGTCGTGTCTTTATACAAAATAAGAAACAAAATCGGATACTGTGGGAACCCGGTCCTGAAACCGGTGACTGGAGATAAATGGAGGCACAGGATCCCCATTAATTCGAATCTGGTTCCCCATCATCTCGCAGTTCATGCGCAATCCCTCATTTCGTTTCCATGGCAACAAGAAAGATGCTGCGATTCCCGCAATCAATTTGATAGGCACAAGAGCAGGGGATGTAACAAATGACTAAGTTGCGACCGCAATCCCCCCTTCCGACGGTGATATGAACAATACGAGTTTAATAGGAGCGTAGATATAGATTTTCTGCAATCCAATCGCGTTCATTGACGAAGACAATGATTGTTGACATGAGTAATTATTGACGGAGACAGGTGTTGGCACGAATAATTATTGACGGAGACAGTAATTGACTGGATGATTGACTATTGACGGAAACTATTATTGTTAGCATGACTAATTATTGGTGGAAACAGTAATTGTTGACATGAATAATTATTGACGGAGACAGGTGTTGACGCGCATAATTATTGACGGAGACAGTAATTGAATGGATGACTAATTATTGACGGGAATTATTGTTGAAGTGAATAATTATTGACGGAAACACTCAGTAACAAGAAATATCAAAATGCGTTTTTAGCAGATTCACAGTTATTTCTGTCAATGTAAGTTCGGTGTAGATTTACGCAGATTTATTAGATTTACTACTTTCATCATTATGAACTTCGCAAGATTAGGTCGTTAAGGCCTGTTGCCTTAAGTCCCGAAATGTTCTCTGGTTACTCCATCGTCGTTTTCTCCTTCACAATCTCGTCCCGCGGTCTGTCTGTCTGTGACGGAAATCTGATTGTACCTGGGTTGCTAAACTGTGCACAGTATACTGTCAACATACAAACCCTGTATTATATCTTCATGAAACCAATGCCTTACGTCATGTACTGACAGCTTGTGTGTTTCGACGCTGTCCTAAGAAAATGTGCAAAGAAGCAGTATTTAATCCTAATGTAGATTGTGCCGCCTGACATTGAGAGGAGGCCCTGGGGTATATGATTTGTGTGCAGTGAATAAAGAACTACGTGAGGGCCCCCTGGTTTAATGACGCAGGTCTGTTTATTAAACAAAACATTTGCAACTGACGGCGAATTATTTGAGGTGTAGGCACACCAGTCAGTCAGGTGTGCGAGAGACACGCCTAATATTGGGGACGTAGGCACACCAGCCTGTCAGATGTGCGAGAGACACGCCTAATATTGGAGGTGTGGGCACACCAGTCTGTCAGGTGTGCGAGAGACACGCCTAATATTGGGGGCGTAGGCACACCAGTCAGTCAGGTGTGCGAGAGACACGCCTAATATTGGGGGCGTAGGCACACCAGCCTGTCAGGTGTGCGAGAGACACGCCTAATATTGGGGGCGTAGGCACACCAGCCTGTCAGTTGTGCGAGAGACACGCCTAATATTGGAGGTGTGGGCACACCAGTCAGTCAGGTGTGCGAGAGACGCGCCTGATATTGGGAGCGTAGGCACACCAGTCAGTCAGGTGTGCGAGAGACACGCCTAATATTGGGGGCGTAGGCACACCAGCCTGTCAGGTGTGCGAGAGACATGCGTAATATTGGAGGTGTGGGCACACCAGTCTGTTAGGTGTGCCAGAGACACGTGCAATATAGCAAAAATTTATTTTAATTGACTGTTAATTAATGTGTCATTTAACAACCGGTTAACTGATGCAGTCGGCACAGCACTTCTATTTATTACTGGTAACTTCTACAGCGTTAGTTACTCAATATAGGACTTTTTAAGGCTTTTTTCGTAGAATTGGGAAAAGCGACTATTAGCTTCGTCATGACTTTCTGCCCTTTTGTGCGTCCGTCCGCATGGAACAACTCGGCCCCTGCTGGACGAATTTTCGTAAAATTTTATATTTGAATATTTTTCGTGAATCCGTTGATAAAATAAAAATTCCATTAAAACCCCGTCAAGAAGGACGGACAGTTTATATGAAGACTGCGTACATTTATGACGGTATTTCGCCGAATCCTTTTTATAATGAGAAATGTTGCAAACAAATGTTGCCCAGAAAATATACACATTTTATGTCCAATAATATTTTATCAGAAAATCGTGCCGCTTGTGAAATAACTAGGGTAGCATCCTTTTAACTATAAACGTGGAGAGAATAGTTTGGAAAAAAAAAAGATTCTCCTCGCCGTGTGCAATATGCAGGTCTGTACAATGATTGCTGCGAAACGCGATGACTAAGAAGATTCAGAAGAATAATTTAGAACGAGTACATTTTTTTTTCGGAGGGCACCGCAATCTGTTAATGATGAAAGGAAGAATGTAACGCCTGTCCTTATTGATCCTTCTTTGTTTACCGCCAACATGAGGGATATCAGTATCACGCATATATTGAATATCGTCTGTATTGCATAGTGTGTGACGGAATATTTTACTTCATGTATTCGGAATTGTAAAAGCACTCGTTTGACTTAGAGGTCATTTCAAACTTGGGAGTTTGATATTTACGCTTAAATTATTGGGTATTTTGACTTAGGGTATTATTTTAGTTCTGATCCCAACAAACCTTACAAGCAGGCGGAGCTGAAGGTGTCCAGATGCCATTGTTCCTAAACAAAAATATGTCTTACCTAACTGCAGGTACTTCAGTACCCAAGTGTACAGACCTGAACAGTGGTACTTGTTACTTAGGCCAAAAAATCCATTAACATGTTTTTGGGTGGACATTTGCAAGGAAGTGGGAGATAGGAAAGGACAATTAAAATTAATCTTGTTGTGAACAGGTGTTATGAATTTATTACTGTTTCCGATAGAGCCCTGTTTTTTTAATTTTTTTGAATTCGCTAATGAAATTTATGGCAACACGTGAAAGGAATGGTTTTTTCTTTATTTGATAAGTTAATTACATCTTGTAACATGAGAGTTAGTTGGTTGAAGTCTCAAACATTACAAGACTTGGAGATTCTCACAGCGCTGTTGCTGAAGAATCTAGTCTTCTGGGATGTTACACAGTGTCGTTCGGTTAAGTGTTGCTAATGTTCCGAGGGGTAGTGGCGCCCTTAACTTCAGTTTCGGGAAGATTACTCTTCTTTGGTTACTTGACCCTAAAGATGAAGGCAATAAATCCTTCGAAACTTTGGTACTTACTTACTGGGCCACACGGCTTGACATAACAGCAAACATGAGCGCTCTGTCGAAGTTGCTTGAAGTGCCGAAACCACAGTTCGATAGTTACAATGGTTTTCCGAATGGACCCTGGGGCCCCGTTGATGGTGTATTACAGGGCTATTCAAAATGACTGTCGGGGTACAATTGTCCAGCGGCAATTCCACACCAAATAACGGGAAACAACCACCATCTGACATTTCCATTCGAAGGTGGTATGCACAGTTTCAAGAGAGAGGGTGCGTGTGTATCTCGGAACTGAAGGTACGAATCAGAACCGCCATTGAAACCATCACCGCTGACATGGAACTGTACAAACAGTTTGAAACGAACTCGATTATCGTGTTGATGTTTGTAGAATCACAAAGGGTGCACATATAGAGAACCTGTAAGGTATGTAACAAAAACTTGGAGTGTTGTTCTATTAAATTAAAAAAATACGTATACTCCTATCTCAAGTGTATTGTGTATGACAAGTTGTTAAAACCCCGACAATCATTTCGAATAACCCTGTACTTTGTCGTTTTTGTACGCAGTAGCCTACCACTGCAAAGAAAACCGACTAAATAGCTTTTAGATTTGATAGAGCGTTGCTGATTCTGTGGTCAGTTTGCTGTTCATGTCGTATGACAAGTTTCAGTGGCGATTAGGCTTCGAATTGGAAGTCTGAGATGAACGTCGTTCTTTTTCTGCCAGACATGGAGAATTTTCCGTTTTCCACTGCTCAAACCGGCTCTGGATTCAAGCCAGCGTCCTGTGAAATGGCTACCAGAGACTCTTTCGCCGTGGGTAAAGCGGCGCAGGCTTCAAACCGATCACGTGCCATATCTAATGCTGAATGGTGAATGGGAACGGAGCTGCGCCTGCTATCTCCAATATACGACTACATTATTCATTCATGAATGTTGGCAAATTGACCATGGGAACCTTCTTGTTTACTTTAGATGCAAAATATATTGCGTCATATTTGATGTAGTTCAAGTACGTTCAATTATGTGTCATCTGAAGCCTCCGTACTTACCTTCTCGCCCAGGTAAAGTTTATGGAAACATACAAGCGTACTGTTTTCGTCAGACCTTTATTTGCCTGTAAATGTATGCATGGACTCAGAAGAAGTAAACGCATGATTTACTCTTCATTTAGTAACTAGTGAGCAAGAGATCCAGTTGCAGGTCAGCGGTGTGAGTTTTGTTTGGAGAGAGATTCTCTTTTTAAGCGCCTCTAATAACCGGCAGCATTAAACACGCGATTACAATTAGGGAAATCAATACGCTGACCTGCCTTCCAGCTAACTTTCACAGTCCATCACGCCACTGTTTCTAATTTAAGGCACTTCGGTTCGACCTTATTGACTTTGCTGCACTTAATTATGAATAGCCTGCCCTCAGTGTAACCGGAAACTGGGGACGTTATTTTATTTAAATGCTCTGCTGCATGCAGATAATCGGATCACTAGATGAGTGGAACTCCGTGGCGACTGCTAAAGGCAGAATCTTGGGAATTAATGTCGTTGTATCTTTGATAACTAAGTGACTTGCTCAGGATTTCTGGAAGACTGGTTTTTTAACATCTCTATAAATTTGGTGTTTTTTGTGCTGTATATCTACATCCAAGTTTGGATTGGCCACAAAGGGTACCGCCTCCTTGTTGCAGCTATTGCGCCATATGTGAATAAAATGTCATTGCCAAAGTTAATTTTGTTTTGTTTCAGTTGTGTTAAATGATTGGAACATGTAGAATGCATGAGGGAAATGATAGATGCAGACAATATTTTCGTCGGCATGCCCTGCGTGGGGTGGGGAAATCTAATAAGGGACATTAATATTAAAATGAGTCAAAGTAACAGAGCTTCAGGAGGTGAATTCGAAATCTTCGCTCTTCTGAGATGTTACTCAGCGTAGACTAGAATTGAGTTAACGAACGTTTCGGGATAACCTATCGGTCCCATCCATCTTCTAGGGATGGGATCGAAAAGTTATCCCGAAACGTTGGTAACCAACTGCCAGGCTGAGTAACACCACAGACGAACGAAGTTCTAACTGCCACCGCGACGGAAGCCTGAAATCACGAACACGATGTGAATATGATTTAAGTGGTTCAGTGAGGAACCAGTGACGGTGTGTTGTGAACACGGCCTGAAATGATGAATTGCCCAGATACCTGTTTGAAAATGCTGATGAAGAATCATCAAAATCTTCGGTGATTATGGTCTCTCTCTCTCTCTCTCTCTTGAGTTTCGAACTGAGTACCTCCCACATACAAGTACTGGTACCATGCTTCGGTCAGTTAGCTGGGTACAGCTCTCCCTAGGAATAATTCATGGTACATAAACTATTTACCGTCTGACTGTTGTGTCATGAATGCAAATTAGTTACGGTCTGCAGGCCCGCAATAAGTGGCACCCACCTGATGGCTGAGCAGACGGATAGCCCTACGGTTAAGATACGAAAAGAGGAGCAGAAATTTGTAATGCGGCGAATCTGAAGCGATATTCATTCGAAGGAAATAACACTGTTAAAGTGTGGGCGAACCGGGCAAGCGTAGTCGGTATAGTGAATGGGCTACGGGCTGGACTGTCTACGGCTCGAATCTCGGTAGTAGTCAGAGATTCATCTCTCTTCCAAAAGTCCATACCTGCTCTGTAGCCCACCTAGCCTCATATTCAGTTGGTACCGGCGTTCTTTTCCGGATATCAGGCAACCGGGGCGTGAAGTTGACCACTGAACTCTCTCCATTATCGAGGTCAAGGGTGAGAGGAGCTATACTTTTACTCCCCCTCTACTCCTTAATCGTGTGTACAGGGAAAATTGATCCTTTTTTACCTTTACGTAAAAGCTTGAGCCGTCCAAGTCACTCATTTTATGGGTCACGCTAATTCCAGTGGATTGTCTAAAATTTTATGGCCATTGACGTGTTGGGCTCTGATTCCGGCGGCAGTACATGATCCTCCCCCCCCCCGCCATTCTTCTACTTTTCAACCATTTCCGGTTTTAAACCCCCAATCCCTTTTTATACTATTCCCCTTAA
>Ga0123354_10020469_pt1 | contig 10408 bp, 6 predicted proteins | sample TergutLab28metaG_2_FD_97872 | JGI IMG/M metagenome (GOLD analysis project Ga0123354, IMG submission 97872) | Labiotermes labralis P4 segment gut microbial communities from Petit-Saut dam, French Guiana - Lab288 P4 | ecosystem: Host-associated > Arthropoda: Insects > Digestive system > Gut ...
GTTCGTAAATACTGGCAAACAGGTTCATTTAAAGCATGCCAGACGGCATTTCGAACGGAATTTGGTGAAAGACGTGCACCATCGAAGTTTTCCATCCAGAAATTGGTTAAAAAGTTAGAGACAAGGGGAAGTCGATCTAACGCCTGCCGACTTCTTTCTTTGGGGCCTGTTGAAGGGCAAAGTGTAAAAAATGCACCCCGCACAATCGAACAACACAAAGACGCTATACGCCAAGAGATTCAAGCCGTCAACGTCAACACTTTGGGAAAAGTATTCCAGAATTTGAAGAAACGAATTCAAGTGTGCTTGGATATGAAACGAGACCTGTTTCAGCATCGATTATGAGTAGGTCCTGTTTTGTATCGTTTCCGGTATGTGTATATAAATTTTCAAGTCATTATCTCAATAACATAATTTTTTATATACAATAGTTTGGGGCCTCTAGCGAGAGACTCACCCTGTAGAATGAACAATGGATGAGTATGGTTAGACAAACATACAGCATAGCAGGAACTGGCAATGCACGAAATGAACGTATGACGTAATACTAAGGCGCGTTCGCGTGACTATTGTTGCCCTGCAAAAGCAACAATTACTACATATTCTGAGTGTGCGTTTGTAGCCTCAGGTAACCAGCATGTATTATGTTGTCATATGCGACCTGTCCGGCTGTACACTATTTTTCCACATCACCTCATAAACGGCACGATCTTCGGAAAGAGGTAATTGAACACAAAATGAGTGCTTTCGGTTTATTTACAAATTTTGTCCCAACCATTTTTTAATTCTAAGAAGAATTCAGTGAGACATTATCGTTAATGCACATAAGTCTTCACGTAAAAATACCTGTTGTTCTTGTCAGATCTTAAAAAATCTTGAATTTTCTCAATAGATTTTAGAAAAATATTCAAATACCAAATTTAAGGAAAATCCCCCCAGTGGAAGCCCAGGTGATCCATGCAGACGGACAGACGCACAGACTGACTGACAGACAGGAATCTAATAATCCCTTTTCGCAATTTTGCGAAAGCTCCTAAAAGTGAGTCTATACATTCTTGGGAAAACTACAAAAAAAAAATGTGGTGTATCAGTTTATGTCTATAATAAAGAAGTGGGGCAAGTAAACACAGCAGAACATTAAAGATACTGCTAACAAGTTCGTGGCGATAAGCAGAAGTAGAAACAGTGAAAAAAAGTTACTGATATTCCAGTGTGTTAATCTGCTATGCATTAGACCCTTGGTTTCCGGACAGGTTCGTGGTAATAAGATCGGGTAACGTTTTTCATACGAACAGTGCCACACTGTTCCATACAGTAGTTTACTGCGGAACGGTCTCTTATATGGAAACGTGTATTCTTTTCTTTTCTTCAGTTCTCTAAATTTAAATTTATTACCGCCCCTTGCCGCAGTACATATGTATGTCATTCTGACCCACCAAAGGACCATAAAGGAAAATTAAGGGAAAATACAGTCCCTAATGAGAAAATATCTGCTTTGTGGATAGGTATTGAGCATAATATACATTTTTTATTAGTTTATATCTGACGCGTCTCCGGTTTGATTAATTACACCAAGATGGTGGCATGTTCTGACGTCACACTGAGTGATTTATGCGCGCGCACATTCTCCCGTCACCTGTGTTGTGAAGGCAGTTGGGGAATGTACTCTTTAATCTTTCACCCAGTGGTTGGACAACACATGAAGTTTTACTCCTCTGTTAATGTCTCGAATTTTAGTTAATAACGTAACTCGAAATTTTCTTCATTTATACTTGTTACGTGCAGGCCACGTGACTATCTGGGCAGATAAGAACCAAGATGGCTTCATAAGAAGAGAAGGAAGAAGCACTGTACTTATCTCGTTTATCTGAATTTATTACAAAAAAAATTGGAAGGCCGGACAAAACATTTGCTCGCAGAAGTACCAAAGGACGTATAACAGGCGAGAATAAACACTGTAAATGCCTTTGCAAGGTTTCTAATAACCAATTTAATAAATTATGTTCATTTACATAGGCCATTGTACGGTGCTGCACAAATAGAGTTGTGGTATTGGACGGATATTTCTCCTGATGTGACGAAATATGTCCATTACTGAGAAGCTAACAGTCGCTGAACTCGTCCGTTTGTAACATTCCGTAACAAGGCAATTTTTGTCTGGTCTCCTAGCCCCTCTTCCAAACCCCCTAACACGACGGACCACCACTTGTCATTGGACTGCGACTGCTTGTTCAATATAGTACAGGAGTGCTGATACGTCCTAAGCCCGACCAGGAAGGAAAAAAGCTAATGTTTCTGTCAGAATGGCGTGAATTTCCTTCGGCGTCTTCCCTGGCAGGGGGGGGGGGGACTTGATGACAGCTAGCGTCTCGATGTTGTTGAAATCGCGGCGTCCCTCACATGCTTCCGAACTTGTTTCCTTCCTGGTCGGGCTAAGGACTTATCAGCACCCTGGTACCTTGTAACAGAGGTTAAGCGTGTACTAAGCTACACCTTTTCTCTCTCTCCGTGCCTCCATTGATATATTACGTGGCGATCTTAACCTTTACTTTCTAAAGTTATGGCGAAATTAAATTAAATAGCATGCACTCCTACGACCCAATTTCAGTGCACATTCATACGGCAGGAATATAAGGCTTATAGAAAGTTAAGTACATCTAATGAGCACATCGCGAACGATTTCTTTGTCTCTTTATTTAATTCGTTTTGCGAATTACGTGTGACGTCGACGATAATTTTATGAAACCATGATCGCGTTAAATTCGTCGGATACAGTTTCAAGTGTCCGTAACTCTTAAAATGCGAACAACATTTCATTCATAAACCTCTGCAGGCCTGGCTCACCGGTCCTTCATTAGTTTCGCCTGTGTACTGAAAGGTAAGTGCAGAGTTCGCGCGGCCGGCATGTTGTATTGCATTCTACAATGCAAATTACCTTAATAAAACGAGCAAGTGAAACATGAAATAAGAAAATCAGTCTAATGAAGCGTGTGTTTATGCGGAATTAGAGGGAGTAATTATGCGCTGAACTTTGCAGACACGCGTTACGTTACCAATCAGAGGACTTGGGATGATTATATGTCTGTAATGTGATGTCCCGTGATGTGGTAAACTTACAGGCCTACCGACGTTTCAGAGTAATCTACTGGTTCCGTTGTCAGAGCAGACTGATACAACCTGATGATGAAAACAGTAAAATCATACGAAAGATTCCTACACGTTTGTCTACAAGGCGGCATAAAACACAAGTTTGCAATCCTCAATATTAACACAATAAAAATTTCGCACCGCGAAAGAAAAGCTGTTTTTCTAATACATCTTAATCAAATCAAACCAAAAATTTATCACCCGAGTCAACTTGTTCAGTAGGGTATGTGCGCTAATAAAATATATTCGTTTATTTATTCCGTTGTCCGTCTTGCGACAGGTTCATAACCTCTTCCAATGCCAGTTCTCCACACAGAGCAGGTTAGTGCTTTCTCCTTTCCTCAAGGTTTTCCAGTAGCTGCTTACGTCTTCTTCCTCGTCTACCCGTCACTTCAATCCTCCCCTCTATATATTAATACACGGAACTTATAATGTATATTTTAACAACTTTATATATATATATATATATATTGCACATGATAGAACACCAAAACGTGGCCTCTGCTAACAAAACTCTTTCAAACTACTAGCAGGATATTTTACAAATCTTATCATTTGCAGGTGGTGAGCCACGGACGTGGTCACTTAAGATATGATTAGATAACCAATTAATAACTGAGACACACCTTCAGGTGCAACTCTGTTCAAAACAACTGCTTGTGACGACATAGCAGAGCAAAGCTAAAGTTGTCCCCGTATGTGATGTGAGGGCGTATTGAATGGGTCTCAGTATAGTGCGACTCATTCTGAACCTAAGCTCAAGATGAAGATGAGTTTTAAGTCCCGACCGCTTTACCCCCGCGAAAAGGGTACCTGATACCAGTTTTATAGGGAGATAGGCTGGCCCCTGAGCCTTTCTAGGCCCTCTGGAGAACAGAAAAATTTTCTTGTAACATCAAAAAAACTTGAAACCATTGCTTGAGATTGGTTTTAATTTCTAAGCAAAGAATATTGCACTTCGTAATCCACGCATTTATAAGACCCAATACACAAGTCGGAAATCAATTTTGATTGTAGTGTCTAATATATTAACGTGTATTTTTTTTACCATGACGTAACAGCCCCCAGTGGGCCAGGGCCTCCTCGTTATCGAGGCTTCACGGTCACAGACACACCACAGTCGGTAGGACTCCTCTGGGCGAGTGATCAGCCCGACGCAGAGACCTCTACCTGACAACACACAACACTCACAACAGACATTCACGCCCCTAGTGGGATTCGAACGCGCAATCCAAAGCAAGCGATTGGCAGCATACCCAAGACTCAGACCGCGCGGCCACCGGGGATCGGCCATTAACGTGCAGGTGACCAGAAGAGCATCCTGAACTGTACATCCTATCAGTTTTTATACAGTTACTTGTATACATGTTACATTTTAAGGGCCTACATAGGGCTGATAAAATCGCGACCGGGTCAAAACATGGTGAAGTTTAATAACAGAACAGATAAATTAAGTATGACGTAAAATCAAGACGCGTTCGTGCAAACATTTTGCAGTAGCAAAAAAATAAGTATCACATGTTCTGGAACTATGTTTGTAGCCGTAGGTATCCAGCATGCAATGCGCATGCGCCATATTGTCTCCTGTTTCCTGCCCGCCTCTAGAACATGTTTCCACATTATCTCACAAAAGGCATGATTTTCAGAAAAAACAAGTTATTGAACATGAAATGTGTATTTTTCAATGTTCTCTACAAATGTTGTCTGAAACATTTCCCATTTCAAGAAGAACTGAGCGAGATGTGGCCAAAAAACTTATGTTGGTCTTCATGTAAAGTACCTGTTATGCTTGTCAGTTTTCAACGAGTCTTGAAAATTTCTCGACAGATTTTCGAAAAATACTCAAATATCAAATTTCTTGAAAATCCTCCATTGGGAGCCGAGTGACAGACCGACAGACATATGACGAAGTTAACTGTCGCTTTTTGTAATTTTGAGAACAAGCATAAAAGGAGAAAAGTATTTTTGTAATAAAATAATTTAGTTCGACTGCATTAGTTATTATATTATATTATATTATATTATATTATATTATATTATATTATATTATATTATATTATATTATATTATATTATATTATATTATATCATTCATACCATGTCACATCACATCACATCATATATCGTATCATATTATATTATATTATATTATATTATATCATATATCATATCATTCATACCATGTCACATCACATCACATCATATATCGTATCATATTATATTATATTATATTATATTATATTGAATGCGTGAACAAGGACTGTCTACGTTATGCTATTTCTGAAGCCTCTGATCAAAATGAAAGTAATCCATTTTAAACACGATCTTCTGCCATGTAATATTTTTAAAATAACATTTTGTTTCCCTTGGAAGGCGTACTTAGTGTCTGTGGTAAAGGTAAGTTAAATCAATCCCGTTACAGTCCTGGACAGGCCCAGAGGGTTCCAGGAAGTTAAGATTCCCAGATTCAATGACAAAGGCACAGGATGGTGGTAAGGTTGACAGCCTTACGCACCGGCCGCCTTTACCCCCCAGGAAATACTCCTGGTACTCATTTCTGTTAGAGGCTAAGTCGACCCCATGGCCGTAGTGCGATCGGAGGGATTAAGTCAATGAAAAATTGCAATGACACGAGTTGGGATCGAACCAGCGACCTTCCGATTTGTAGCACAGCACCTTAACCACTGTGCTACCGCGGTCCCCACTTGGTGTCTATGACAAAGATCAATCGGTAAATGCCGTTGAGGAAGCATAGAGTAGAGTAGTTTGTTGTAAAACTAACACAAAATATGCAAAATTTATGATATATACAAGTCGTGGTCAAACTGTGCTACAAAGGGCTGAAAGGCATTAATTACTTGTTTATGAACTTACTGTCTTATTTACTCCACTGAGCAGAGTCCTGCCTGAGAAGCTAACCGTTTCTCAGCTAGTCAATAAATTTTCCGCATTTTATGGAAACCGAAGGTTCACTACCACATTTACAAGTGCCCGCCACCTGTCCCTAACCTGAGCCAGATCAATCCAGTCAATGCCCCCATCCCACTTCCTGAAGATCCATCTTAATATTATCCTCCCATCTATGCCTGGGTCTCCCAAGTGGTCTGCTTCTTAAGGAGGCACAAAACATCTTTTCAGTGGGAAGGTGTGGGTTGGATTCATCCGGCTCAGGGTACTGAGAATTGGTGGATTCCTGTGAATACGGTGATGAACTTCCGGGCTATGGAAAATGGGCGGAATTTGGGTAGACCTTTAGTGTCAACTTCTGAGGGGGTTCTCAACTGCCTGAGTTGCTGTTATTTATGGGTGTGAGAGAACCGTGTCTTGCGGTATTGTAGGTCTGTACTAAAAGATGAGGGGACCGCGGTAGCACAGTGGTTAAGGTGCTGCGTTACAAATCGGAAGTTCGCTGCTTCGATCCCAGCTGGTGTCATTGGAATTTTTTATTGACATAAAATCCTTCCCATCGCACTATGGCCCTGGGGTCGACCCAGCCTGTAACAGAAATGAGTACCAGGAGCATTTCCTTTGTGTAAAGACGGCCGGTGTGTAAAGCTGACAACCTTACCACCATACTGTGCCATTGTCATTAAATCTGGGAACCATAACTTCCTGGAACCCTCTGGGCCACTCCAGGCCTGTAACGGGACTGCTTTACCTTTGCTTTTTACTACAAGAAGAGCAGAAAATTAAGGAACAGCTCAAAATGCCAGGCCCCTGACAGCTGTTAGACAAGAGTGCGGTGCTTTAGTTTAAAAATACTGGGCGCAGCTTTTGAACATCGCCCTCTTTCCTGTTTTTCCATCCGCGTCAAAGAGGAGGCGTCGCATCTCGTCGCACGTATCCAGCTGTGACGTTTTATTATGAAGACTTCAAGTGCGGAATAGAGCCACTTAGTTTACCCTACTAGAGTGACTTCAGTAATCTTTCCAATATTACATTTTCTGTGATGGATAGCAGGTATTAGGAAAAATTAAAGTGTCCTCTCTTAAGACACACCTTAAAGCCATCTTAACTGCAGAACACCCCGCCCCACATTACCCATGGGTAAAAGTGGTTTAAGCCTCACCTTTGCCAAATACACTGCACATCAAGTGGTATTCACTCCTTGCGTTGCGAGGAGATCTGGCTGGGGTAGCAAATGTAAAGCCAGTAGGCTGAAAAATCACTTTGTTCATAACGTTATCCCTAGAACAAGTCACGAAAGCCCATACGGAAAGTAGAGGTCTAGCTCTACCCTTTCTTTAACCTCGGCGCTAGATTGGGTCTTCCAGTATATATATATATATATTAACGTTACGAAATAAACCAGTGTGATCGGCGTCACACTCAAGAACGGACATGACATCGACCTGACAACCGGAAATCCCAACTTCAGATTCCTCAAGCAGGTGTTTGGTTGCTTCCAGTTAAACGGACGTCCTGCCCCAGCGATTACCTGTTTAATTACAGTCCCACTTACGTTATGTGTTTAGTTACAGTCCCACTTGTGTTATGTTTTTAGTTACAGTCCCACATCTCTTATTTTTTTAGTTACAGTCCCACTATGGTTACGTGTTTAGTTACAGCCCCATTTCTGTAAAGCCTCTAGTTACAGTCCCACTTCTGTTATGTGTTTGAGCTACAGTCCCACTTCTGTTATGCGATTAGTTACAGCCCCACTTGTTATTTGTTTATTTACAGTCCCACTTCTGTTATGTGTTTATTTACAGTCCCACTTCTTTTATGCGGTTAGTTACAATCCCACTTCTGTTATGCGTTTAGTTACAGTCCCACTTCCGTTATGTGTTTGGCTACAGTCCTACTTCTGTTATGCGATTAGTTACAGCCCCACTTATGTTATGCGTTTAGTTACAGTCCCAATTCCGTTGTGTGTTTGGCTACAGTCCCACTTCTGTTATGCGATTAGTTACAGCCCCACTTATGTTATGCGTTTAGTTACAGTCCCAATTCTGTTATGTGTTTGGCTACAGTCCCACTTCTGTTATGCGATTAGTTACAGCCCCACTTATGTTATGCATTTAGTTACAGTCCCAATTCTGTTATGTGTTTGGCTACAGTCCCACTTCTGTTATGCGATTAGTTACAGCCCCACTTATGTTATGCGTTTAGTTACAGTCCCAATTCTGTTATGTGTTTGGCTACAGTCCCATTTCTGTTAAGTGTTTGGCTACAGTCCCACTTCTGTTATGTGTTTGGCTACAGTCCCACTTCTGTTAAGTGTTTGGCTACAGTCCCACTTCTGTTAAGTGTTTGGCTACAGTCCCACTTCTGTTAAGTGTTTGCGCACACACCCCACTTCTGTTACGAATACGGAACAACTAACACTCAACTACAAAAATGACTTTACGAGTCGGTAGCTGACACTTCTCTTGATGGGCTATATTTCTTGGTACAGGTGGCTGTTAACTATGCCACTTCTGCACAGAAAGGCAGTAAACGCGCCTCCATAAAAGGTGTGGAAGCCAACAGGTAGGCAATCAGCGGGGGTTTGCTTATGATCACCAAAACAGTCCTTTCCTTCAGGAACTCTCATCTCACACGTTTCCGAATACTAAAAAGTACACACACTGCCTGTGATTTTCCTTATTATGCAACTATGAATTCCAAGAATTTGATAGAGTGGCATAAGGCACTCCCTTGTTGGAGGAAATTCAAGCAAGACTGGAATACATCAGGATCCGTAACATGTAATTTTTCTCGAGGTTCACAGGATTGTTTCGAGTGTAAACGATTCGGTCAGAACCATCTACATATGTCTCCAGTAATTTCCGTGAAAATTGTCCCTAAGTCTCAAATTTTCAGGTTTTCATGACGTTTGTTCATAATGATTGGCGCTTTTGGGTTTTACACCGTGTAATGCGTCTTGTTTGTTGTGACATTTCGGAGAAACCTCAGAACGACGATCACCTGATATGAAACTGCTTATCAGTGACATATCTCTGACCGAAAATATATCCATGTCTGCATCACAAGTGGTATAAGTTTTTTTCGCCAACTTTTCGGAGAGCAAAAAAATAACAGCTTCTTGTTCGGTTGCTACAGAGTGAATATCCTGGGGTACAGCCTTACATTAGGACAGTGCCATTCCTTCTACACTTTTACAATTAGTATGTCACCTCATCAATCGACATTACTGTGAACTGCTGAAGACGTCGTTAAATAACTCAACAACAACAAAATAAAGCATATCCAACAACGAGGACATTACACGACAAAAATCAAATACTTCCATTTCTTCTTGGTAAATAATACATAACAAACATAACCAAAAAAAAAGGCGAAACTTCGCCCACATTTTTGAGATTAACAAATTGTGGTTCTACGAAACACTACTGCATTACAAACTTAAAATAAATAAACTGTAGTGGCGTACCGGGGGGGGGGGGGGGTGGTTGGCGGTTAAACACCCCCCCCCTGAAATCCCAAAGGTCCTCAAAAATCGTGCCAAACTCCATCCGATTTGAAAACTGTTAAAAATTGCTGAATTTAGGACGCCAACACCCCAAGATGTTCGGAAAAAAGGCAGTAAAATTCTACAACTACCGCCGGTTCGCAATTGTTTTAGATTAGCAATAACAAATAAATTGGTCGTCATCATAAATTAGTCTTATACAAAGTACCAAAATTAAGAAAATTTTACTATATGAAATGACATTTCTTGTACCAAATTACAGCAGCCTCCAGAGCCCCTGATTAGGGGGCTACCGCCCCCAGATCCCCGTTCTCTCTGTCGTCTGTCCACAACTGAATTTGTTGAACCCCCCCCCCCGAACAAAATTCTTGGGTAGGCCACTGATAAACTGGAATTTAAATTGAAATTAGATTCATTAATTTTCTTCTTCCGAGAAAGTCTCGTCACCAAAAGTAACAATTCTAACACTTTTTGGAGAATATTTGAAACTTAACATCAGGGCCGCTGAAGGCGGATTCGGACCTTCCGGCAAGGGCGGACCGGCTAAAATTCTTTACACTAAATCGGGAAGACTGACTGGCAGCAGCAGGCTGACTTGGGCTTGGTTTGAAAGGGTAAATTTGTGCAAAAGACAAATAATGAAACTACCGACACAGACAAACACATTGACAACATTGTCGAGTACCGGGTCCTCTTCCAGACTGACAGCTCCCCCCCCCAAATTATAATAATAATAATAATAATAATAATAATATTTATTTAACTGCAATTGGGTTTTCACCCGGTGGCAGTCGTTTTTAACACATATACAAGAACTTGAAGCTGTACTACTAAATTTACATCGGGA
>Ga0123354_10020472_pt1 | contig 10407 bp, 6 predicted proteins | sample TergutLab28metaG_2_FD_97872 | JGI IMG/M metagenome (GOLD analysis project Ga0123354, IMG submission 97872) | Labiotermes labralis P4 segment gut microbial communities from Petit-Saut dam, French Guiana - Lab288 P4 | ecosystem: Host-associated > Arthropoda: Insects > Digestive system > Gut ...
CTGAAATAATTCAAGAAGATTTTTTTGTTTTGTCTGGAGGATCTGAACCCAGCCGGGATGTTCGGCTTCTATCACAAGTATTCCCCGCTCAAGTTCCCTTATCCTGCAATGATCGGAGGCAGAGGGAATACCTGCCTTCTTTGCCGCAGCAGGCCAGGAAGAAGAAAAAAGTTCAGTCGAAATCCGTGCATTCTCCAGGGTTTCGGGATCAAACTGTTCCCTGAACAGAGCAGAAAGCATTTCACCGGCCTTTTTTATGTTCTCCATTTCAACTGCGTATTTTAAACGGGCTTATGGATTTTTCAAGCTGGCCTACACCGGTTCTGGTATTTTCGACCACTGCCGCCATGGTATCGGAATTGACGGTAAGTGATTTGATGCCCCCCAAGCATTCGGTTACTTTATCGTTCACGCTGTGGCTCAATTTCGTAAGATTACGGCACGCCGTTACAGCTTCGCCTGCGCTTGCCTGCATGGCCTGTGACGCCGTTTCAATATTTCCCGTAATTTCGTTGATAACCGAAATTGACGATAGCAGCTGATTGGAACCAACGCCCTGTTCCTCTGCTGCATTTCTGAGGGCAGCGGTAATTTCTTCAACATGATTGATCATGGAAATCATTCCGCTGAATGAATCGTCCACCTGGCCGGCGGAAACGGCGATTTCCCTGATGCGTTCCTGCAATGATTTGATTGCCTCTTCCGAACTTCTGGACTGCTGTGCAGTAGTCTCTGCGAGTTTGCGGATCTCCTGTGCAACCACGGCGAATCCCCTTCCGCTTTCACCGGCATGCGCCGCTTCTATTGCCGCGTTCATGCTTAATAAATTTGTCTGGGTTGCCACATCGGAAATGACCTTGTTCATCATTGCAAGGTTCTGGGATTCTTTTTCAACCAGCTTGGTTGCCTCCGCAGTTTCCGAAAGTCGTTTCTTTTGTTCATGTGAATTATTAACCAGATCGCGTATGCTGCCGTCCACCTGAACAGTATTTTTTTCTATCGAATGAATATTTGCAACCATTTCCTCAATGGCCGAAGAAGCTCCGCTTATCTGGGCGCTCTGTTCCCTGATTTTTACATTCAGATTTTCAATTTCCTGCATAACCTGGGTAACGGAAGTTTCATTAAGGACAATTGACTTGTTTTCCAGACCCACATCATCGCGGATGGAATCAAAAGTTCCGGTAACCTGTGCAATTACCGCCTGTGTGTCTTTTACAGACACTGACAGATCCTCGGTCACTTTTCCAATGTCTCCGGCAGATTCCTTTATTTTAAGTATAAGGCCGCTGATGCTTAAGGTAAAACTTTCAAAGCCGGCCGAAAGGGCTGAGGCCTCACGGGAACTGTAATCCGGCGGAGCAGAGGTAAAGTCACCGGCGGAAATTACGTTGAACGATGTCACAAGACGGCGGAAAGGATTGGTAAGGTAATAACTGAGAATTACCGAAATTACCCCTGCAACCACGGCGAAGATCAGAATTACAAAAATTACAGTCCACAGAAGCTGCTTGACGCCGGCCTGCAGACTGTCAAGTGAACCTGTCGAGACAAGTATCCAGCCGGTATCGCCTACAGGCGCCGAACCTATATAGGTATTGCCGCTGATGACGATATTTTCATCATTGCTCAGTATTGTATTTTTATCGATGGAGGGCATTTCGGTAAACAGATTTTTTTCAAGGATATAGGACTGATCGGGATGAACCAAAAAAAGCCCGGTACGATCTATCATTGAGGTGGTACCGTCACCGGTGATTTTTTCGCTCGTAACGAATTCCGAAAACTTGTCCAGCAGTACATCGGCCGCGATTACCCCTGTAATGTTTCCGGAAGCATCCCGGACAGTACGGCTGAAAGTAACAACCAGTTTTTTGGTCTCCGCATCAATATAGGGATCTACCAGCATTACCTTGTCCGGATTGGCCATGGCCACCTGGTGCCAGAGGCGGCCGGGCGGGTCCCAGGTATAATCCCACTCCGGATCGGTTTCAGGATACCAGCCGTCACCGGAAATCCAGATTCCCCCGGGAGCATACATCGAAGTAACGGAGCCGTAATAAATATCAACCAGATCGGGATAAGCCGCAAGGATATTTTTCATTACATCGTTCATTACATCGCGGGAAGGAAGAACATTGAAATACGCAGAGCCGCTCTGCATCAGATCATAAAAAGGAGTCAGGGATTCCACCAGATGTGAAGTCATGTACTGAATTGAGATCCCGGCTTTTTCCCTGATATTTTCTTCGGTTATGCGGTTTATGTTAACATAAAAAATTGCGGTTATCGTAAATGAAATTACCAGTACCAGACTCAGACACAGAATAATAATCTGCAAAGAAAGCGGGGGATGTCTTTTCCTCATGGGAAATTCCCCTCCTTTTTAAGATTTCCTGATTGAACAAGATATACCATTGTATCTTTTTTTCGGTATAAATTATAGGGTTCTTCCGGAAGAAAGGTAAAAAATGCCTGATCATAGTCCGGCATAAGCGAAAGGAATTTTTTTCTTTTTTCACCGTCAAGTTCCAGAAGTACGTCGTCCAGCAGAAGGACCGGAGCTTTGCCGGTTTTTTCGGAAAAAATTCTCGACTGGGCAATACGCAGCAGCAGGGCCAGAAGACGGCGCTGCCCGGTAGAAGCCCTGCCGGAAAATTCCGCAGTCCCCCTGGAACTGTTTTTCCTTGTAAACAAATACCTGTCACGGTGCGGCCCTGACATGGTCAGGCCAAACGAATAATCGGTTTCACGGCGGCCTAAAAGTTCATCAAGAACTGTTTCAGAATTTTCATCTTTCCAGGAGGGGATATAACTTATCGAAATACCGTCCAGGCCGGATATACTCCGGTACAGCGGCTCAAAGATCCCCGAAAATGTCTGAACTTCCCTCCGGCGTTTTTCCATCAACTGCAGGCCGTATTGGACAAGCTGCGGATCCAGGGCGTCCAGCAGGGCGGAATTTTCCGCGGAAATTCTGCCTGAACTGCGGCGGTTCGGATCATTTTTGAGCAGGCTGTTTCTGGTTTTTAAAATCTTCCGGTAATTCTGCAAATCCTGCAGGTACAGGGGATCGGGCAGGCTCTGGGTCTGATCAAAAAACCAGCGGCGCCTTTCCGGAGTTCCTGTTACAAATTCCATATCTTCATGGCAGAAAACAATGCAGGGCGCAATACTCAGGAGGTTCTTGCGATCTTCAACGCGTTTTCCGTCAAGAACAATGTTCTTTTTGCCGTCCCTCAGAATAACTGAAATTCCTGAATACAGCTGATGATCTATTTTTACGGTAACCGAGCAGTCTTTTTCTCCGCTTCGCACAAGTTCGCTGTCCTTCACCCCGCGGAAAGAAGACCCGTATGAAGCAAAGTACAGGGCTTCCATAAAATTGGTTTTACCCTGGCCGTTCTCGCCGATCAGGAATATATCTTTGCCGTTTAAATCAGCCTCGGCATCGGCGAGGTTACGGAATGAAGTTGTTCTGAGGGAGCTAAAAGCCATTTTTCCGCGGAAAAATCAGTCAAGCTGCATCGGCATTACTACGTGGAAAAAATCTTCCTGCGGTACAGCATTAATGGTTATTGCCTTGGTTGGTTCGGAAAACTGAATATTGATTTCTTCAGTTTTTATAACCTTGAGCGGTTCTTCGATGTACCTGTAATTGAGTGCAATGGAAATTTCTTCGCCGTCATATTTGCATGGAATTTCTTCCCTGGCATTGCCGATTTCATTTTCTTCGCAGTAGATTGAAAGGGCGCCGGTTTTAAGGCCAAGATAAACCCTGTGTGATTTTTGTTCCACAAGCAAAGAAACCCTTTTTAAGGCATCCAGCATTTCAAGACGGTTTACCGAAAGTGAACTGCGCTGATTTTCCGGAATGACTCGGCGGTAATTTGGAAACTGTCCTTCTATCAGAACGGAAGACAGTTTATACGCCCCGAACTGAATGAATACGGTTTTGTCAGTTACCGAAATTCCCACCATACCTTCGTCGCCGGCCCTTTTCATTATTATATTCAGGATCTTTGGGGGAATAATTACGCCTGAAAAATCCTTTACAGCGGCCGCCTGTTTGCTGATGCACGCAAGGCGTCTTCCGTCCGTTGCCGCCATGGAAAGTTTATCCTCGGCTTTTTCAAAAAAAACTCCGTTCATAAAATAACGGGTCTCATCATCGGATACGGCAAAAACCGTCTGTAATATCATGTTCTTGAAGTCCAGTACGGGAATTTCAAAAAATTCATTTACCGAAGCCGTAAACTCCGGAAACTTTTCAGAGGTGGTATTTTTAAGCTGGAACCGTGCTTTTTTGACTGTAGTCTTAATCGTAATTTTACCTTCAGACTGTTCAAACTCTATGTCTCCGTCCGGAATTGAATTCAGAATTCCAAAAAACTTGTCCCCGAATACAGTTACAGCCCCGGGTTCCACAACCTGCACCGGTACCCTGGTTTCAAAATTTACTTTCATATCTGTTGCCTTGATTAACAGACAATCATCGGCCGCCTCAATGAAAATATTTGAAAGTATGGAAATGGCATTTTTGGAAGCGATTATTTCATTGGCCATTGCAACTTCTTTGAGCAGTACGCTTCGGTTACAGGTAAATTTCATGTTAGACTCCCTCTGCTTATTATTATTTATTATATATATAAATAGTAATAATAGTAATAGTAAGGCGGAAATGTGGAAAACACCATTATTTCCTTATCCTGTATGGAAATGTTTTTTGGGCATCCTGTGGAAGAAATTGCTTTTTTATGAACATAATCCACAGAAAAACCTCCGTTTCAAAAATATTCCCTGTTATCAATATTCTTTAAACAGCTTTTTAACTCTTTATCCCGGATTCCCGGATCAGCCGCTGTAAATTCTGCAGTGTAGGTTCCAGGTTCGGATCTGTGCGCAGCTGATTTTCGATTTTGTCGCAGGAATGAATTACTGTGGCATGATCCCTGCCCCCGAACGCCTCTCCGATTTCTGTCAGTGAGTATCCGGTCATGTCCCTGGCCAGATACATTGCAATCTGCCTTGGAAATACTATATTTTTGGTTTTCTTTTTGGCCTTGAGATCAATATACGATAAATGAAAAAATTCGGCGACAACCTTCTGCACCTGTTCAATGGACATGTTGGCCTGTCTTGCCGGACTGAAAAATTCCACCAGGACTTTTTGGGTATTTTCCAGACTGATGGGTTCTTTGACCAGTTCAACGTAGGCAAACAGTTTGTTAAGCGCCGAGATAAGATCCCTTACATTTGATGAAATATTTTTTGCGATCAGATCAATTGCCTCATCGGGAACGGGAATTCCCCTGTATTTGATCGTTGACCTTATGATGGCGCAGCGGGTCTCGTAATTGGGCGGCTGAAGATCCACATTAAGACAGGATTCAAACCGGTTTTTGAGGCGTTCATTCATGCTTTTGAGATCCGAAGCCGGCCGGTCACAGGTAAATGCAATCTGCTTTTTCTGGTCCATCAGCGCGTTGAAAGTGTAGAACATCTCCTCCTGGACCCCCGGCTTGCCCTGGAAAAAGTGGATGTCGTCAATAAGCAGCACGTCGGTGTACCTGTATTTGTTCCTGAAGGCAGCCATTTTATTTGGTCCGCCCGTCACTGGCATTGAAGAGATGTAATCATTGAGGAAATCTTCCGCAGTGATAAAAATGATCTTGCTGTCAGAGTTGGCGTATATGTAATTGCCTATTGCCTGCATAAGGTGGGTTTTGCCCATTCCGACACCGCCGTAGATCAGGAAGGGATTGTAGGCGGACCCGGGGTTCCTCGCTATTGCCAGGGCTGCGTTCGCGGCGAAATTGTTGTTTTCCCCGATTACGTACTTGTCAAACGTAAACTCTTCCCTCAGCTGCGGATGCTTGCCTTTTGCGGCCGGTTTTCCCTGGGTTGCTTCTTTTGAACTGCGGGCGGCCCGCCCCGCTGTCTGTGAAACAGCCGGTATTTCAGCCTCCCCTGAATTTTCTTCATCCTGATTTTCCGGGGTAAATTCCTTTTGAATTACCTCCAAAACGACTGAAATGTTCATTCCGGTCAATTCCCTGAATTTATCTTCCAGCCTCTTGTGGTATTTGGTTTTGAATATTTCCAGAAAAAAAACTGAAGGTACAGAAATGGAGATTTTGGATTCAGTAGCCCCGATGTATTCCAGATTGCTCAGCCAGATCGTGGATTCGCGTTCGCCCAGTTCCTGTCTGAGCTGGTTTATTGCCTCGTCCCAGAAGACCCTGTATTCCCATTCAGCCATAAATGTACCCTATCTTCAGATTTTTAGATTTTTCTGCATTTTTCACAGGAAGGCAACCCCTTTTTCCACAAATTATCAACATTTTTTAAAATTGCCGCAAATCCGCTGATCCATAAAAAAGGCAAACCTTATTGCGATAAACCTTATATTCTGAATAGTATTATTGTCTAATTCCTTATAATATAAAGAATTACCCAATACCCCAAAAAGCCCGGGAACAAAGCTTATTCTCCCCGGTATTTTTTATTTTCTTATAAAAAATATTAGGTATTTATACACAACTTATTCACATTATAGATCCTACCGGTAAAAAATGCAGCCCCCAACCGGGGCAGGAACGCTATCTTACTTTATTTTTACTTTTTTGATCAATACGTGAGATGTTTTATATTCTGAAACAGGAACAGCCGCTGCTGCGGCTGTTCCTGATATTACCGGTTTTGTCCCTGATTCTGGGGCTGGGCCTGACCCTGGTTTGATCCCTGGTTCTGGTTGTTATTTGTTATCGTAACAACAGCCGTAACAGATTTGGATGGATCAGAAACCGATGTTGCCGTTACGTACAGGGTTACCGAAAATTCGTTGGGCGCTACAGTAAGAAGCCCATTTGCGCTGATACCTGTGCCCGGCGCCATTGGTCCGTTACCTGCAGCATTGGAACTGACCTTCCAGGTAACAGCCTGGTTGGGATTATTTGTCCCTATGATCGCTGCGCTGAACTGCAGGGTTTGATTTGTCCTTATTGACGCACTGGAAGGAGTGACGTTAATTCCGGTAACCGCCGGTCCAGGCGCGGGTTGCGGTGTTGGAGCAGGCTGCGGCGCCGGCGTCGGTGCTGGCTGAGGTGTCGGTGCGGGTTGGGGCGTTGGCTGAGGTTTAGGTGTTGGTTGCGGCGCCGGGGGTTGGGGTTGAGGCGCCGGAGCAGGCTGCGGCGTCGGTGTTGGTCTTGGCGGAGGAGGCGCCGGAGGCGGCGCAGGAATAACCACCGTGACTGCAACGCTGCCGGATTTGGATGGATCAAACACCGAGCTTGCAAAAACATAGAGACCGGACATGGTTTCATTTGTAGCAACCGTAAGCAGCCCGTTTGAATTGATGCCCGTCCCTGGGGTTACGGCCCCTGTACCCGAGGCATTTGAACTGACCTTCCAGGTTACGGCCGTGTTCGGATTATTGGTGCCAGTGACCGTTGCGCTGAACTGCATGGAACTGCCGGCATTTACCGATGAGTTTGAAGCCCTTACAGTTACACTCGTTACCGTCGCAGCAGGCGGAGGAGTCGGCGCCGGAGTCGGCCTTGACGGGGGCGGAGGAGTCGGCGTGGGTCTTGGCGGAGGAGGCGCCGGAACCGGCTCCGGTGCAGGTTTCTGTGCTGTTACGGTAACTGTAACAGAGACACTGCCTGATTTTGACGGATCCGCTTTCGAAGTGGCAAAAACATATAGGGTTGACGCTGTTTCATTTGCAGCCGCTGTCAGGAGCCCGCTTGCACTGATGCCGGTCCCCGGTGTGACGGCGCCCGTACCTGCGGCATTGGAGCTGACCTTCCAGGTTACGTTAGTATCAGGGTTGTTGGTTCCCGTAACAGCGGCCCTGAACTGGAAACTTTTGCCGGTTTCGATTTTTTGGTTTGCCGGACTTACTGTAACCCCTGTAATTACAGGTACAATTACATTGACGGCAATACTTGCAGATTTGGACGGGTCTGCCGCGGATATTGCAAAAACATAGAGGGTTTTGAGTGTTTCATTGGCGGCAGCCGTCAGGACCCCGCGCGAATCAATGCCCGTCCCCGGAGTTACAGCGCCAGTGCCTGAGGCATTGGAACTGACCCGCCAGGCCACAGTTGTGTCAGGATTGCCGGTGCCATTGACAACAGCCCTAAGCTGGAGAGTGCCTCCGCTTCGTATTGTCTGGCTTTGGGAACTGACAGTCACACCTGTTACCGACGGAACGGTAACCGATACATAAGTGTTCCCGGACTGGGACGGATCGACCGTTGATGTGGCTATTATATAAAGTGTCCGCAGTGATTCGTTAACCGCTACCCTGAGCAGCCCGTTGGAATCAATTGTTGTTCCCGCTGTTACCGATCCGGTTCCTGTATAATTTGAACTGACCTTCCAGGTTACCGTATTGTCCGGCCTGTTGCTGCCGCTGACCGTTGCGCTGAACTGCATGGTTCTTCCGAGGCCGACAGCAAGGCCGGCAGGATTGACCGTTATGTTTGATACTGAAACGACTCTTATTGGTTTATAGCCGCTTGCATCACTTTGCTGGGATACCGCTATAACATAGATAATTGAGGTAGTTTCGGATGCAGATACCCTGAGCACCCCGTTGGCGTCGATTGAGGTACCCTGTGTTACAGGCCCGGAACCGTCGCTTGTTGAACTTACAATCCAGTAATAACTCTGGCCCGATGCTGAAAACCTCAGGGTTCCCCCCGCAGTTACAGTCGATAAATTATTATCAGATCTAATAGTTATGGTTTTACTGGAGTAAGATCCGTACATGAAAGTAGAGCAGCTGCCTATAGTCAATCCGGCTGCCGCAATCAATACGGTAAACCGGAGTAAATGCACCCAAAGTCCTGGTTTTTTAAAATTTTTCATCATGACCTCTTGTTAACTTTTGCTCAATTATATCAGAATTTTTTATATGCCGTAACCTTGCTTCCTTTACCTTTTTTCATGTTTTTACTAATATAACATAATGAATCCCAATTATTCGGCTCAGAACATCCAGGTCCTCAAGGGCCTTGAAGCGGTACGCAGACGCCCCGGTATGTACATTGGTACCACGGGCATAGAAGGCCTTCACCATCTGGTTTATGAAGTGGTTGATAACTCTGTTGACGAAGCCATGCAGGGTTTTTGCAGTGAAATAATCATTGTCCTGGAAGGAAACGACATAGTCCGGGTTGAAGATAACGGCCGCGGCATTCCCGTTGATATACATCCGATCGAGGGGGTAAGCGCCCTTGAACTGGTAATGACACGGCTCCACGCAGGCGGCAAATTCGACAAGAAATCATACAAGGTTTCCGGAGGCCTTCACGGCGTCGGCGTGTCGGTAGTCAACGCCCTCTCGCAGTGGTGCGAGGCTTTTGTATTTTTGGATGACAAGATCTATACCCAAAGCTATAAAATCGGAGTCGCCGACGGTCCGGCCCACGAGATAACGGCTGATAAACTTCCCTTTCCGTCGACCCATATTGCCTCCGGTACGGTAATACGCTGGAAAGCAGATGCAACCGTATTTGAAACCACAACCCACAATTTCGATTCCCTTTCCAACCGCCTGCGGGAACTGGCCTTCCTCAACAAGGGACTCAAGATCACCATACGCGACGAGAGGCTTTCAACTCCAAAGGTTCATGATTTTAAATTCGAAGGCGGGGTAAAGCATTTTGTTGAATACCTGAATGAACATAAGACCGTTCTTTTCCAGCCGCCTATTTTTTTCGAAGGAAGCAGGGATGACGGGAAAGACGGAACCATTGAAATGGAAATTGCCATCCAGTACAACGACGGCTTTAACGAAATAATGTTCACGTTTGTAAATGACATCAATACACGCGAAGGCGGAACCCACCTTGTCGGTTTCAAATCCGCATTGACCCACACGCTGAACGAATTTTTCAAGAAATCCAAACACATCAAAAAAATGGACGAAAGCCTTTCCGGCGATGATGTCCGCGAAGGCCTGACAGCGGTACTTTCGATTAAGGTTCCGGAGCCGCAGTTCGAAGGCCAGACCAAGGGCAAACTCGGCAATTCCGAAGTCAAGGGCATCGTTGAAACGTTCGTCAATGAACAGCTTGAACTGTATCTGGATCAGCATCCGGATATCGCATCCGCCATCCTTGAAAAAACAGTCCTTGCCGCCAGGGCCCGTATCGCCGCCAGGGCAGCACGCGACGCAACCCGCCGTAAGAACGCCATGGATTCCGCCGGCCTTCCCGGCAAATTATCCGACTGTTCGGAAAAAGATCCCGCGCTCTGCGAGTTGTTCATAGTGGAAGGCGATTCGGCAGGCGGCTCCGCCAAGATGGGCCGCAACCGCAATTTCCAGGCGATCCTGTCCCTGTTCGGGAAGATGCTGAACGTAGAAAAAACCCGCATCGAAAAAGTAGTAACCAA
>Ga0123354_10020473_pt1 | contig 10405 bp, 4 predicted proteins | sample TergutLab28metaG_2_FD_97872 | JGI IMG/M metagenome (GOLD analysis project Ga0123354, IMG submission 97872) | Labiotermes labralis P4 segment gut microbial communities from Petit-Saut dam, French Guiana - Lab288 P4 | ecosystem: Host-associated > Arthropoda: Insects > Digestive system > Gut ...
GGGGGGGGGGGGGGGGGGGGGGGTATCTGTAATGTGCGTTATCCTGGGGGTGCAGCTCTAGTATGTCTGCTCGCTGCTGTCCTGTGTGGAGACCCACATAGGACAGCAGCGAGCAGACATACTAGTGTGCCCCCTATAAATAGCATATAACAAACATCACAGATGCTGAGAACTCACCATCATGACATACCCATACCAATCCCGTAAAGCAGTACCACCATACTTTCGGATGTAAACCTGATGATGGCTACATTAGGCCGAAACATGTAGTTTACTTCATCTTTTATTAAACATCTTTTTAGATATTGTTGTGTTATTGACTGATACCCACACCTATTATTTACATATTGCAATATCATGAATTCGCATGCCATAGATTGAACGAATCTCCAGATAAACATACTGAAGGAGCCGGTATTGAAATTTCAAGATCGGGAACATCAAACGTTTCTTTCCACACCGCCAATGCTGGGAAAGTCCAGCAGACGTCCGACTTATTCCTCATCAAGCACCAAAATGTTCTGCTCCCATATATCAAGCAAAACAATCAAGAGCGAGCTGTGCAAAACTATAAACTGCTTCTCCTTGCAGGAAGGAGTTGCAGGATTGTCAGGAGAAGAAATCCTTTTCGCTCTCAAAGAAACCAACAATAGGAACAAAGATAAAATGTCTTCAAAGAAGGATAAAGTAGGCAGACAAAAGTCATCAAGTGAATCAGATATGGAAATTACATTTGTAAATGACTCTGGTGATGACACAAGCAATGGAGATGCAGAGTGCTTATTCTGCACACGGCTTTTCTCGCATGACAAACATGACGAAAAATAGGCTGAATGTGTAAGGTGCAATCGTTGGGCGCGTGAAGACTGTGGGGTTGAGGAAGACTACTTTTGTGTGCCCCATGTACAGAAAAAATGTAAAATTGTAAGTTACATCATGAAATATTTACTATATCGTATTAGAGCACCATTTCTATTTTAGAGAAAAGTGACATGTTCACTTTTTTTTTTTGTACTGAGATTTGTATGCTCCTACAAACTCAATCTCAAACGGTTTCAGAGTAAAGCAGAGAGTATCTGTCATTGTCTGTAGTAAAAAATATTGAATGACCTACATACTACATGATGTTAAAAAAAGTATCTCATAATTCGTTCCTTTACTGTCTGAGATAACACTAGCACGTAGCTCTGATATTGTGAGGATTCACCCTCTGGAGGTCCATATTTTATTTTCAATCTTTCAGGTTTCTAAGGCTGCTTCAGGCCTTCAAAACGCAATTATCACACTTGATTTATGATAAAATGAGTTTCGAATTTTGCCCACGCGGTTTACCGCCATGTTTTGTATGGTTCTCGCAATGGACAGCGAAGTTTTCCTAATAATAATTAAATTACATCTAGTATGAAAAAATGTGAGCTACTTCAGTGGATTTCTGACACCTTGGACGTGCGCTGTCTGATATTCTGCCCAATCGACTGTTTGTTGCATGTACAGCTTCTTGTTTCAAACCCAACAACGGTACTTATACCACATTGCGTAGTCAGAAATCATGTGGCCTGTCATTTAGTTAGCTACATAAACAATAACTACACAAATTTTCAATAACATCTGAGAACTTTAGGGATATGTTTATTAAATGCCAAACATATTTGAAATTCTCCTATTACTTTCGAAGACAAATTTTTCGAAATGAAGATATTCACAATTATGCGCGTGTATGATAAACCTGATGCGCAGGAAGTAAAACATAGTATCCTTTATTGTTAATAAGCTTCCTGTGAGAGAGAGAAGTGTTCAGCTCTAAATCGGTATCCTTTTTCAGTGCCCACTTTACGTCAGTACTGTAATGAAAACTTTTGAAAAGAACTGTACAGCACACTGGACAGGAAAACAATGCTCTGCGTCATATTGGGTTCTTGTAAATGTTGATAGTGTAGCAGGCGCACGCAGCTAGTATGGTGGAGCCAAGAGCGCTGAGTGTATTTCAGACGCTGCAATTCCCGTGTCGTGACAACACCTGATGGCACATATGATTATGCCAATTCCTACAGTTGTCCACGGATAGCTCGTTCCATTTCGAGGCTTTGTACTGCTGGGGTAAGATGATTAGGAATCGGTAGAAAGAAGAGAGAGGAAGTAACAGAATACTTTAGACAATTTCATGATGAAAGGCTAAATATTATACACCCTTTGATATTAGGAAAATTAAATTAAAATATCTCGGATAGACGAGACATATATGTTGTGTGGGGAAGATGACAAACGCCTGTGAAATTTAAGCTGGAAAAACCGAAAGGAAAAGGCTATTTGTTAGACATGACCTTAGATGGGATGCGATAGTTTGGACAGGATTCAAATAGTTGTAGTGGGGTTACGTGTGAACGAGTTTGAATAGGGTAGTTGAATTTTGGGCTTCGAAATCTCACGTCTGATTATTTGCTTAGCACAAAATTTTAAATATACTTTATGGGGAAGGAGTGTAATAAAACTAACACATAGATTCATTGCACATTTTCAATACCGTGACAGGGTTCAAGAAACGCAGTTTGTCTCAACTTGGCTTGCTCGTGTTATGAAGTAAAAATTATCAACTAAACCTCTGGTGGACCCATTACATGGAGGTCGCCTCCCCCGTCTGCTAATAGAGGTTAGCTTGTATAATGAACCCGGCGGTGAAGATTTCATAATTTAATGTGATGATGGAAACATAGCTGGATTGCTTTGTATAGGAAGTTTATATATATATATATATATATATATATATATAACTGCCGCTAATTATATATATATATATAATTAGCGGCACGTTAGAGTAGGTGTTTGACATGACCTTCTTCAACTCCCAGACTTTGCTGATTTCGAAGAAAATGAAACGCCTGAAATCCTTTCTCAAAATTACCTATTCACTGTTGATATTCATTCTATACATTGTGCTTGGAATCATTTAATACACCAGCATATATACAAAACGGAATTTTATATTATACATAAACTTCAGCCCTCCAAAGCGTTTCATTGATAAATCGCCATTCCCAGGGAGAAGTCAATAAAAGGAAAAGTGTATTAATATTACGTGACTTTGATGCATTAATATTTTTGTATTGAATTTGTATCGATGTTTCCCAGAGAATGGCGAATTATCGCTGAAACATGTAAGGAGGGTTTAAGTTTATTCATAACTTATAATTTTAGTTTTTGCGTATATTAGTGTATATAAAAGATTCCTAGACACTTCATATGCGACTTCTTCTTTATATACCTTTCACAATAAAAGTTCTGTGTGTGAAATTATGCTGCATACTCGCGAACAAAAGAAATGTACGTTAAACCGTGCTTCACGCTGTACAGACAGCAGTTTAAACAGGACTGTCTGACAGAGATGATACAATGTACTGTTACAGTACAGGCGACGATAAGACTGGCTATGTGTGAGTTATCCTGTTGCTCTTAGACTCGCTGCGCAGAAGCGGATATATCTTGATATTTGAACTTCAAGCACGTTTAAAAATCTATTCATCCGCTACCAAGCATGTCTGAGAGTCAAAGGCGGCCATTTTCAGCAGCTATATTGAGGTGCGGTTAAGCTATACTATGTATTATATATGTGTGTATATATGCGGAAATATTAGAGCTTTAAGCTTGTCATGCGTCTGGGTTCAGTTTTAAATATTACTCCCTGTACTTCACGCTATTCCAGACGACCAACTCTGTGAGACCAGAGGCTGAAAATCCGAAACACTAACTTTTAGAATCATCCAGAGCCGCGTTTAGCCATCCGTCATTTTTAAGTTTCTAACATGTAAATTCGAATTTCTAGTAAAGTAAAGTGAACCCTCAGTTATCCGACTTTGATAAACTGAAATGTACATTAACTGACCTCCCATTCTGACCCACTGAAAAGAAAATAAACATGACTAAGAACTCGGCTCGAATGTGGAAAGAAAACTGTTGGTCTCTTGAATGTTCTTATTGTACTGCGTTTGTGAGGGGACCAACAATGTAGTCTAAAGAATCGCGTTTACAAAGCAAGGACTCTCAGGCTAGCCAAGGCCTTGTTAGGTCCATGCGACAAAGTATGGCGGTTGCTCTCGTCACATATTTAGGTACTAATCCTTGAATTCAGGGCCGCTTTACCAATAATATATGTATTTAGTTTTCGTGATAACACACGTTGTTTAGTTGTTGCTCTTCCTAACTTCGCCTGTATAAGCTTGGCTATAGGCTAGGAAGCTGATCGCCACTTATCGGCTTTTCCGTCAAATCTCCCCTCTCCCTTCTCCTCCCTTAAATCGGATAAGAGAAATTCACTTTTACTACGCCATTAAAACCTCCAGCACTCCATTATCTTAAGTATAATAGGTGGTTTGAAAGCGAATATTGCTAAATATGTAAACAACAATGATAATAATAATCCATTTTTAAAGTGATCCCGTTACAGTCCCGGTGTGGCTCTACTCTTTCATGACCGCGGGACTAGAAGGAGGTGAGTGGTCAACAGTACGCCCCGGCCGCATTTACCCCCGGGAAAGACCCGGTACCCATTTTACAGGAGGCTGGGTGAGCCCCAGGACCGGTCTGGACGGGCGGAAAGTCTCGTCCCCACTGGGATTCGATCCCAGACCGTCCAGCCCGTAGTCAGTCGCTATATCGACTGAGCTACCCGACCCACAATAATAATACATTAGCTTCGTAAAATCATGGTAGAAATTCGAATAACGTATGTTACCAAATCGTAGAAGTAAAAGATAAAGTTAAAGTTTCCGTTACAGACCCGGTGTGGCCCAGAGTGTGGGTAGAGGTATATAGCTCTACTCTTCCATTATCGCGACACTAGAAGGAGGTGAGTGTTCAGCAGCACGCCCCGGCCGCACTTTACCCCCGGGAAAGACCCGGTACCCATTTTACAGTAAAATCGTCGAAGTATGTGAATACAACTCTGAAGTGAAATGGAGCCAAATGTTATGTCTGTGGAATCTTTCCAATATAAATTTAGCGAAAGTATTTTTCAAATATGTTCCTGCACACTTGCTTATTCAATAGCACTCCGAAAATGCATAAAAAATGCAATCGTGTTCTGATGTTTGTGTGAAGACTAGGGGGCAAACGCAAACTTCGATGCAGTTTAAGTATCTAGTGCTGATCTTTGCGGCACGTAGAAGTTTGTACTACCGGTAAATATTTTTGTCACGGATTAAAATTTTTTTTTCAAAGTGTAATTTGTGTTATGATGTGTCTTACTTCGACTCAGTATATCCCATTTGTACTGAAAGTACAAGTAAATTATTCCAGTGCGGTGGAACCACTGAAGTGCGAAGAGCTTTAGTCACTGTGATAAAACTTTCACTCGCTCCAGACGTGAGATACTAAATATTTCAACATGAAACTTTTCAAGTTTCTAAGTGGCATATATATATATATATATATATATATATATATATATATATATATATATAGTTTGTGTATCTGAAAGGAAAAGTCCCTTGATATTTCTGTCAGTTGGGGATGGATTATTGGAACAATGAAAGGCTCAGTATTTATGAAATTTTCAACTAATTAAACCACCGAAGCCGCAGTCTCGTGTGAAGAGTAAGTCCCTTAACATTTAGTTCCTAATTCAAAGAGCCTACTGTGGATCTCTGTTAAAAAACAAGACGCACTCCACAGGGGTTTTTGGCACCCGATGGAGCACGGAATATGTCGCCTTCCATGATCTTGTCCCCTTTTGTAAAATTAATCGTCGATATGTTTACATCATGGTGGCGTCACTGCAGCACTATTCTTTCCTGTGTGCATCAACTTGTAACCTACAACACACTGTCCAGAACTAATTACAACCTGAAGGCCTCAGTGAGCTCTAATATTGCGGAAGTACATCGCAAGTGCAGTCTGCATCCCACGATACAGATATGTGGGCAGATGTCGCCTCATGTGTGACATGCAGCACCTCTACGGAAGCGTGACCACGAATGAGCGAGGGACGTATACAGCTATGTATGAAGGTTACCACAGTGATTATTCCGCGAATAAGCGAAACCGCATTGCACGAACCCGCAAAAGAAGGGGACCTGCTCTACTATTGCATATTAAATATTTACATCGGTAAAGGTGAAGTCTTGCTTCGCTGACTTTACGCAATTGGACTTACAGATTGTATATTACATACACACGTAAATTTAATCACTATGAAAGAAACCATTTCCCAATATGATAATTGAGTTTCTTACGCTAATGCCTTGTAATTTAATTGAATAATTGTCCAATAAGATGCGACTGTATTCAGTTTATTACATATCTGTATACAGCTCTACATGTTTCGCGTGTTGACACCCATCATCAGGAGCTCGTACAGCTGTAATTAAAAGCTTTTGACACTGGTCAACCGGGTCTGCTACCATCCCCTCTCGTTGTTGAGTTTGAACTCAAAAACGAGAAGGCATGGTAGCAGTGCCAGAAGCTGTAATTACAGTTGCACGAGCTCTTGATGATGGGTGTCAACACGCGAAACATGTAGATCTGTCTACAGATGTGTAATAAACTGAATATAGTCGCATCTTTTTGGACAATTATTCAAATTCCAGATTTGTTGTTTGTGTGACCGTGCATCTTTGATATAATAACAGTCTGGGGGTATCCCCTAGACCAAACACATAAACAGTTCCATCTCATACTGGTCACCAGCAGGCAGCATCGTCAGTGCTTTATGCCACAAGCTGTAAACACAGTTTAGTGCTCCTGAGTTTGGGCGAAATTATCGCCCGAAACCTGTTGAGCTGATTGAAATTGTTAATAAAATTATCACGGTTGCATCTAGTCGGCTGTTTGTATTATTATATTCCAGAATACAGCAAACTTCATTTTCTTAAATTTTATACTCAGAACTCGCTTATAGCTGAATTTCTGCGTCATCAGGCCTCCATTTTCTCCCCGGTCCAACTTTTTTTTCTGTTAGAGTAGGCAGTCTTTAATCCGTCTTTATGGGTTTTCAATCTCTTCCTTATTCTCGCATTAAAAAATGCACAGTGGTATTTTTGAGTGGATCATGAATGATTGGTTCAAAGTAACTTTGGTGATCTATCTTCATTCATCACTGGACGCTGAATGAATCTGGAAGTCAGCTTAACATTTTAAAGATCTTACTTCTTCCTTGTAAGGATCTCTGGAAAATTTAGTAAAAAATTCACATGCACTTTTTTTAACTTAATGAACATAGAATTCACAGAACAGAGAGAGGGTCATAGTGGGACTGGAATGTCAGTGTGACATGAAGATGGAAACTGTCTTTCATCAAACCACCAAACTAGGATAAATAAACCCACAAATATTGAAAAGTTTCAAGTAATTAATTTAATCTCCTCTATTAATATTCTAAATCATCCTCTCAGTGAAATGGAAAGAATTATAAGGGGAAATTACTTCAGACTACCTAGTGCGAATAGCTTTGCATTAATACATTAATTTTGGACTCATTCCATAGACTTTTCTCTTCGAATGAAATTTGTCGATTTGCTCTTGTTTTCATGTGATGATAAATAGTAATACGCTTACAGATGAGGCGATGGACTCGATTTACCCTATGCATGCTGTTCAATGGCAAATAACATATTGAGCGTTATCTCTGATCTCGTTCATAAGTTCTCCGACCTGTAATCACACTATTATCTATCCGATTTATTTGAAATTTTTATACTCTTTTATGTGTACACAACCATGTTTATTTCAGCAACACCAGAAATAATATTGTCTGCAAAACTGTAATGATAAATAATTTATTAATTTAGGTACTGTGAATCGTTGAACAAAAATGCATTGCTATGTCATATTCACTGACAAATATTGACTTCAGTCACTGATTTTTTTTCTGAGTACTTGCATGTTTCATGTACACTGTAGATTGGCTAAGACATTTGACTTAAAAATATTACGAAATGTGCTGCAGAATTTCTGTGGCAAACGAAGTTCAGAAGATATTTATATTTACAAAGCTACAAAATGTGCTTTTGGAAAATTAATGTGTTGCAAAGTTGGATTTCATGTGCCAGGTTTTGTGTATGACGAACTTTTGAGAAATTTATAAGACTCTATTTAATTTTATTTAATATGCCGGTTATACTGAAAAAAAGCTAAACAAGTCATTGGTGTGTACGCTAAATAAAAATTTAATCGAAATATCTCCCATACGTACGGAGATGTAACATGATGAGAGATGCGATTCTACGTGACTCGTGTAGGAACACGAATATTAAATATGCTACGCTAAGATGAGTGATCTACAGCTAAGTGACATGACCACGTGAACACACAGACAGTCGACAGTGTCTTCACGAGTATACGCTGAATATCAGTGTCTGTAGTCATCGGCATAAAAAAGGGGAAGAACAGTACGTTAAGCTTTAAAATTTCTGTAACTTTAGATTGGTTACATAAAGCAGACGGAATTATTGATTTTTTTCATGCAACTAAGACAATTGGACGCTTATGTAGGCGTATCCAGCGACGGAATAATTTCGAAAGTTTTTTTTTTTGGCTAAAGATATGGCCCAATATTTTATCTGCAGAAAATATAAGTTAATTCATTGAGCTACTGTATGGAGGATTAACAACATTTATAAAAAAATATTTCAATTTTCCAGAGAGTGTGGACCTAATGCTTTGTTGAATTTCTTAGAATCATTTTGCATTTTATAAAACAACGCCATCCACTAATATAGGCCACCTGTATGAGAGAGCTTCTTAGTTCTTACAAGTCGTGGCAGCCTCTAAGGTTTAGTTAATGTGTATTAAGAAAAATGTGTTAAAGTTACCGTCAAGAGCGTTATGGGGTCCGGGGGTTAATTTGCAAACCATCACTTCTGCATTAAGAGGATGGCGGAGTTTAGCCTCTCCCAAGGGCAGTATTTACGGTCTCTGAAAGAGCACAGTTTATGCACTGGACAGGAAGCATGGCGAAAACCACTGCTGCTCCCGAGAATCTAGCCAAGGCGCCAAGGACTGCAATGTGAAGATTTAACTGACTGCAGAATATTGTAGTATAGTGGTTAGAATTACTACTTCGTTTTCAATAGAATTGGAAAGTAAATGTCGTCTGTGAGGCCTCTTTCGTGATTGAGCGGTTTCGCGTTCTTCCTCAGCCACTATAAGAACATTCTCAGATAATGCCTTACATTAAGCCACTAGAAGTATTTCTTTCCTCCACATACTTTCCAAATTGTTGTGTACTGTCATCCTATCATTAGACACTACACAATTTTACACAGTTAAAAAAGCGATGTTAAATAACTCAAGTCAAAACATATTAGCTTGAATGATGACTAGGAAGGCATTAAAAAAAATCGATGTTGTAAAACTGTTATTTGCAAGAAGTGACGGAAGAACATCAAGTCGTTAAGATCAAACACACACACACACACACACACACGCAGCTGGTGTGTCACAGCACTGCACTGTCATGGTGGCGTGCAGCTACGTAAATCAGCGGCATACTGCCACCAAGCTCGAGACGGCTATTGTAACCGCCACTTCGTAAAATTCATCCCACTTTTACCCCACTGAATCTGAAAGCTCTTACAAAGTACTCTCACTGAATCTTGCATGATTTTCCTCATTCTTTTCGACGCTGAGTAGTAAATGAATATAGGACACAGTCATCTCTGCTTAACATGAATACAAAATTTAACAGTCCGATTCTCCGCTACGTAATATATGTAGCTAAAGGGAGCTCAGTTAGCTCAGGATAGTGACCAGAGAGGTGGTAGGACATGTGAGGTACCTGAGAGAGTTTTTTGCTCTCAGCTCTTCTTAAGGCGTGGCTCTAATTAAGCATAAGGCTGCCTTAATCCTTATTTTATTTGACAAACGCATTCCAGTTACTTAAAATATCGATCAATATTCTCGAAATGCAGAGGTGTTCGTAACCGTATTAACACTTAAATCAAATCAAATAAATTTACAGCACCAGGTGTGTTCTAATGGAGTTTCATAAAACTGGGAGTAGATCTAAAACTGTATTGGTAAAGTACACTCTCAGATATTTCGAAAATCTTTCGTATTCCATTACTCCATGGTACAGAGTCCTTCTTGTGAAGCTAACTGGTTTGGAGCTAGTCAAGAAATTCCCCTCATTTTACGGAACCCGAAGGTTCATTACCGCACTCACAAGCGTCCGCCACCTGTCTCTATCCTGGGCCCGCCCAATCCAGTCCACATACCCACATCCCACCTCCTGGAGATCCATCATAATATTATCCACCCATCTGCGCCTAGGCCTCCCCAGTGGCCTCCTTCCCTCCGGCTTCCCCACCAAGACCCTATACACCCCCTCTCCTCACCCATACGCGCCACATGTCCAGCCCATCTCATTCTTCTCGATTTTATCACCCGCACAATATTGAGTGAGGAGTACAAATCA
>Ga0123354_10020474_pt1 | contig 10405 bp, 9 predicted proteins | sample TergutLab28metaG_2_FD_97872 | JGI IMG/M metagenome (GOLD analysis project Ga0123354, IMG submission 97872) | Labiotermes labralis P4 segment gut microbial communities from Petit-Saut dam, French Guiana - Lab288 P4 | ecosystem: Host-associated > Arthropoda: Insects > Digestive system > Gut ...
GTGGCGCATATGGGTGAGGAGAGGGGGGTGTATAGGGTCTTGGTGGGGAAGCTGGAGGGAAAGAGACCACTGGGGAGGCCTAGGCATAGATGGGTGGATAATATTAGGACGGATCTCCAGGAGGTAGGATGTGGGTATATGGACTGGATTGGGCTGGCCCAGGATAGAGATAGGTGTCGGACGCTTGTGAGTGTGGCAATGAACCTTCGGGTTCCGTGAAATGGGAGGAATTTCTTGACTAGCTGCAAACCAGTTAGCTTCTCAAGAAGGACTCTGCACCATGGAGTAAGTAAGTAAGTAATCTCGAAAACCGTGAGGTTCGTAACACTCACTTTTACTTTATAATCTCCAAAACCGTGAGGTTCGTGGCAAAAATTATGTATGAGGCGCAGGGCTTTTGCAACATTTTACACGTCAATAAATATTTAGCGAGATATACTGCCAATGTGTGCTGGTCGTCATGCGAAATGCCCGCTATTTATGTCAAATTTTAACTAGAATCTGTAGGTGTCGGTGACGTCTACTGGAATTTCCTAACACGCGATCACTCAGAGGGAACCGACACCTCGCCTTAATGGCTTGAGCCGAATTCACACTGAATATGGAGCCACTCTTCTCGCAAACGTCAGGAATAATTTATTATCCTACAAAATATGATAGCCCAGAACGCCATAAAATCGTAAGTTATATTACGGTGAACATGTAGCAACGTTCATTTAAGTAAACTCAGCGAATTACCGTCAACTTGAGTGAAGATTAGCAGGAATAGATAAATGGGACGAACATGAATTATGCTCCGATAACACCAAAGCCCAGCGGTAGACACAATTCTGCGCCAGTTCGCCCAGATCCCACTCTCACACTGTATTTTATTTAGATCCAGCTTACTGGTACTTCCGAGCGCTTCCTCGATCCTGCACGTGATAACTTTCGAGGTCTACTCCATAAAAGCGAACGTATTAATTTAATAACCCCCCACAAGAATAAGATGTTCAGTTCATCAAGTTATCAAACGTATATAGGGTAGTGGGTGTAAAACTCCACGTATTCACAACTTCGGTCTGCCCGCTTGAAACCCTAGAGGAGCATCCTGGTATAGAGTAAATACGAGACTTGGAAGGACCCAGCCGGTCTCGACGCTGTACAAAACAGAAAAAATTCTAATCCCCTCCGGGATCGAACCCCGAATCCAACTTGTATCCTAGTTACTACATTGACTGAGCTATCCAATACTGCCACGAATTCATTCTTATCACACCATCTCATCTTCGGAGATGTCTGCCCACATATCGTTTATCTCCTTTTATATGCAGGTATCTGAAGTGTGTTTTACAAACCAAATTTAGCCGCTGGATGTAGATTTCAATGGTCGAACTCTTTCCAGATTAAACAGCAGCCTTCACATTTAGAACACACGAGATATTCGTGCGCCGGCGTATAGCGGCAACATCTCCAGCATCGATGTAAGCGTGTTGGCCCATCTCCATCTCTGCAGGCGAAGGCTACGGGCCACATACAGCATTACTAACCGTGCACGGTGTCAGCAAGCATCTTTAACGCTGGCCAGTGTTGAAACAGGCAATTTCTTGACAGCCAATCAGCCTTTCAAGAATGGCTCTGCTTCATTGAGTCGGAACATACTAATCACAGAAGACGGCTAAGATAACGTCAGAGAGCAGAGTCGTTATTAAGAAGGCAGCCAGCTGATAGTAAGAACAGTCGTTTTTAGGTACCCAAACGGTTACTGCCACGTACACTAGTAGCTCGCTAATACCTCTTGTCCTGAGACAGATGAATGCCAACTGTTCACAACCCTTCGGTTTCAGATACAAATTTTGCATAGACTTCTCATGCCTGGTATGCGTACTGCATCTCATTTTCCATCACATGTGATCACACAAACAATATTTGTTGAAGAAACCAATCTACGAAGCTCCTCTGTATGCAGTCTTCCCATAAACCTCATCAACCTCCTCCTTAGGCCCAAATAGTCTCCTCGGCACCCCGCATTCAAACATTTTCGAGCCATGTTTTCACGTCATATGCTATACAGTTCGGGGACCGCGGTAGCACATTGGTTAAGGTGCTGCGCTACAAATCGTACGGTCGCTGGTTCGATTCCAGATGATGTCATTGGAATTTTTTATTTGCATAATCCTTCCGATCGCACTATGGCCCTGGAGTCAACTCAGCCTCTAACAGAAATGAGTACCAGGAGTATTTCGTGGGGGTAAAAACGGCCGGTGCCTAAGGCTGACAACCTTACCACCATTCTGGGCTGTCACGTAATCTGGGAACCTTAACTTCCTGGAACCCTCTGGACACCTCGGGTCTGTAATGGGACTGATTTACCTTTTTATGACATATAGTTCATCTGCCATTACCTCAGACTGTACAGTCCATCCGGCGTCGAGACGTCAGACAGTGAATTAAGTGGAAAATGACATGGAAAAACCGGAGGTTCCTAATCTCGCAGTTATTTCCGAAGCGATTAAGAATTCGACGAGAATCCTCAGTATAAACAATCTCTTTACCTGTCGCGATACGAAACGCGCCATTCTAAATCGTAGGGCACAATCGTTACCACTTCAAAAAAAAAAAGTTAAAGACATGTATGAAGAGACAACTGGTTCTCTCATAAAGCCAAAATACACGGCACAGACAGTAGCAGCCGGGACGTTTATGGGAATAACCCAAAAACGCGAATAATATTATAAAGTCTAACTTAATGACCTTCACTTACATGTAGCCTACTACACCCAACCCGCTAGAACAATGTCACAGCAGACGCCAGTACCTTCCGTGGTAGCAGCAGCAGCAGCAGCTGCGCAAGCAAAGGTTGCTACGCAGCACAGGGTTCCACTTGCGATGAGTCATCGCATCTATACACGTGTAACAAACACATCGACTCTAGCGACGACTCGAAGAATTGCCCCTTCATTAGCACAAGACATCTGCCCCGCACCCAGTCATGAGCAATCATTTCACAGTGGACACATCCCATTTAGCGAGGAAATCGAAACGAAAGCCCGTACAGTCAACCGTGTATGTTTCTATTCAGGGTCAAAATCGTGAATAAAGGTACACGTGACTTGATTTCAAACAGTCCACACCGTATCTTTCATCTGTTCACTAAACTGTTTAAATAGTTGTTCAGTCCTAGGGGCGTGTAACTTCTTACACCACAATATGCGACATTTCTTAACTGCAGTTGGGTCTCCACCTGGTGGCAGTGGTCCGTAAAACTGCACACAAACAGAAAGTAGATAACCATATGCATGGGGAGAAACAATACACAAAAAAATACGAAAACACAGAGCACACAAAATAGAAAGCAAAACATACAAAACAAGAAAACAAATATAAAACGAATAATTAAAAACATAAAACAAAAATTAGAACATTATCAAGAGCAAACGACATATAGCAAATTGCAATGAGACACTGAAACAACAGTAAGACATACTGTACAGTAATCCACATAAAAAGTACATAACTATAAACCCGTGAAAATAGACACATTCCACCAAACACCTTCACTTCACTTCAATTCACTTCACTCCATATTTTTCACTTCCCTCCACTTTTAGACGTTTTATCATCACCATTCAAATCACTTCACTTCATTCCAAATCGCTTCATTTATACTTATGTTCCTAACCCTCTTTTTAAAAATATGTCATCTACAAGGGAAAGTCATTAGCGTCTCTGCAGGCAGTTGGTTCCAGATTATGATGGTCCTATTTACAAAGGAATATTTCCCGACATCTGTTCTTTGTTTCCTGGCCCTAATATTCCTATCATGATTATCCCTGCTCAGGTAGCACGGTCCTTGTAACGTATCCCCTATAGCTTTCCATGCCCGTTCTCTGCAATACGCTTTCAAGAGGGAGCAAATGCGCGCTTCCTATGATTTGCAAATTTGGTCGCTTTCTTTTGCACATGGTCTAACGCGTTTATCTGACCTTCCCTGTATGGGTCCCAGCATGCAGGCCCATATTCGAGAACCGGGCGCACTAGTGACGTGTAAGCTAAACTTTTGTATTATTATTTCCCTTTTTGAGAATACGCAGTATGAAATGAAGTGCCTTCCAGGTTTGTTTTTACAGTGTAATTAACTTGATCAACCCAGCTTAAAACACTGCGTATGATCATTCCTAAATATTGGCAACTGCTCGCTTCCGGAATTCTTTGGTCCCCCAAAAAATAATTTAGCGAAAACTTCACCCGAGCTCTCGTGAAGCTTACTGCTTTACTTTTACCTGGATTTATTTTCATCGCATTTTCTACCGCCCAACCCCCAATCTGTCCAGGTTTATCTGCAACTTTTCTCTGTCACTGTCATTCATGATTTTCCTATATATTATACAGTAGTCTGCGAAAAGTCTAATAGTTGACTCAGTGTTCCTCCAAATATCATTTACGTACGCGAGGGACAGAAGCGAACCCAATACACTACCTTGTGGTACCCCTTACGTTACTCTGACTTCCTCAGATAATTACCCTCCTACTCTAACTCAATGCGTACGACCTAAAAGGAATTCCCTTACCCCCCACACGACTACCCTAAAATCCAGGCCCGAGGCCGCAATTTTCGTCAACAGGCGACCATACGGAACTAATTCGAAAGCTTTCGAAAATCTATTATTATCGCGTCTATCCTGGCTCCCTCATCCAGGCAATCAGCTATGTCCTGGCAAACTGTGACTATCTGACTTTCACACGAGTATCCCGGTCTAAAACCATGCTGGCCTTCGTATAACCATTCACTCATATATTTGCCTTAGGTATCCTGCTATGACGTGTTCCTTTCTCTTGCAGACCACTGAGGTTAAGCTGACCGATCTGTAGTTTAGTGACTACCGATCGATTTCCTACGTGTAAATAGGAATCACTATGGCTCTTTGCCAGTCACTCGGGATAGTAGCATTGTTATTTTTAATCGGTATGTCCAGCAGTCGCGCACGGTACGCAATCGTGACTTCCCCGACCAATTTTAGAACTTCGCCATGAACGCCGTCAGGCCCTAATTGATTTGTTTCTACCGACAGCTGCTGTTGGCTCCCTAATAATGTTAATGTTAATGGAGAAGGGTTCACCTAAGTCAGCTGATTGTATTTGCGGGATGTTTCACTCGCAGTTGGATATAGAAGCATAGAATGAATGAAGGGAGTTGGCTTTTATGTTGAATCTGTCAGAATCCTGTACGTGCGTGTCTGTAATAACTCCAATTCTGAATGCGAGTGTTCTGCATCGAATTCTAAGACTTCAGGAACAGCAGACCTACGTTATGACTCGAGCCGCGCGGTCTTTGGCACACAGTACGATCGAAGGTGTTTTCCATATCGCTGTGTACGCCACACAGTTACCACAGGACTGATACTGCACCCATCCACTCACCTCGGCTTATCTGTCAATGGTGGTGCTGCTGAATCCGGCTCGGCCCTACCCTAAGTCCTCCTGCTTAAGGCTAAAAAAACAGCTGCTGTCGCTCAGGAAATCAACGAGTTCGCACGATGCTCGCATCTGAGGGAACAGAGGAGTGAGATAGCATGGTCCACACCGCTTCGTAGATCCCCACATAACGCCCTTCTCTCGATGTCACGTACTATAATCTGCTTTGGTACTACCACTTCAATTTCTCCAAGAGCACAAATTGAACACAATTATGTATCGATGTAATACCTTCGGGGTTATGGTATTTCGCGCACGTGTGGATGTGTGGGTGTATGAGAGAGAGTGTGTGTGTGTGTGTATAATGTTCGGTGATACTGTACATCCCCTAGGCAGTGCCATTAGAATCAAAATGTACATCAAAACACGAATACAAGCAGAATATGAATCAGCATAATCCACAATAATACGATAAATAAGAAACAGAATGAACACCACCCTGCCCCACTTCGCTTTATACAGCCACTTGGAGTTCGCAGAGCTAATCAGCAGCGCTATAATTCGCAAAGCCATAAACCGCACAGCCGATCCCAGTGGCCGCGCGGTCTAAGGCGTGGGTCTGCGGCTGCTCTCTTGTTGGGATTGCGGTTTCGAATCCCGCCGGGGACATGGATGTCTTGCTTGTTTAATGTAGTGTGTGTGTGTGTGTGTGTGTGTGTGTGTGTGTGTGTGTGTGTGTGTGTGTGTGTGTTTCGTCAGGTTTAGGTCTCTGCGACGGGCCGATCACTCGTCCAGAGACGTCCTACCGAATGTGGCGTGTTTAAAACAGTGTAATTTCAAAACCCCAATGATGATGAGGCCTAGGCCCACTAGGGCTGTCATGAAAAAAAGAGAAACGAAACGCAAACCTGGGGTTCGGACAACTAACTGGGTCACTGAAACATTTTCCTGTGTTGTCATCACGGTAAGCAGTGAGCTACACGTCCCAACATCGAAGGCGGCTGACCTAATAATTTCCCACGCTGACGCCTGTTACAAGACTGGTCTTGTAATTTCTCAGGACTTTCTACTTTAACAATATGACCAGCCAGTTTTTAACCTATCAAAGAAAATGCGTGCTAACAAAACAATGTACTTGCACCTTCTTTCTAATTTACATAAACTGGATCAGTTGTCAAATACCAAACTCAGATCTCTCTATATTCGGATGACACGCGCCAGGGTTCGAACCCAAGAGCGGGTGGAAACAATTCACTAGCGATATATATATGTATGAAAATATTCGTAAGCTTCATAAAACCACATCAAAGTGCTAAAAAATACACACACACACACACACATATATATATATATAGTATGTATATAAAGTCACATTTACGACCATAAGTAAAGTAGTTTAAAATAAGCCTGTTCGATATCAACATTACAATGGTTCTACTAAACACAGAGTATCATTGAATTCGAATTCTCCGCAACTTTAAACTGCAGCATAAATTCCTGACTTGAGATTTTGATGTCAAGTACATGGATAACACGCTTTAGAGATCCTTTGTGAGTGCAGACCAACTGCTTTAAAGGAAACCTGTCTGAAACAAGCGCATGTAAGATTTCCTGAAAGTTGGATACAAGGTCTTACTGTATACGGAAAAGAGTAGCTTATGGGCTGTAGTTCATGCGGAATTTTCTTAACTCGTTTCAACTACCCGTGATTCCCAGCGAAGCCAGTGTGAGACAATGCACCAGTTCTTATCAGTAATAACAGACTAATCGACAAGACACACCGCCTCGAGTTCATTCGCCTTTCCTTGACATAAGTGAGGTTAAAAGTAAGCTTTTAAGTTCAAGTGACTGACTGACTGAATAACACAGCCAAAAAGTTTAGAATTTATTCCGACCAGATCTGATAATGGCTGGTCCCAGTGGTCGCGCGGTCTAAGGCCTAGGTCTGCGGCCGCTCGTCTGTTGAGATTGTGGGTTCGAATCTCGCCGGGGGCATGGATGTCTGTTTCTTTTGAGTGTTGTGTGTTGCCAGGTAGAGGTCTCTGCGACAATCTGACAACTCGTCCAGAGCAGACCTACCGACTGTGATGCGTCGTGTGTGATCTAGAAACCTCGTGAATGAGGAGCCCATAGCCCGCGTTGGGCCGCAGCGTCATAAGAATGAAAGAAAGATCTGATAATGCGCACGTGAACCTGATTAAAATGACCCAGGATCGTGTCTATTGGCGGGAACAAGAAATAGCTGTGTTGAAACTTTGTGCACCATGAGGAGAGAATTTCTATCAAATGCTGAGACGGTTCCCAAGATTTCAAGTTGCCACTACATGCTTCTCATGTAGCCCCCCCGACTTAAATTTATTAGCAACCAATTTCGTATCTTGTATACATGTAAAATAACCACTGCCACCGGGTGACAACCCAATTGCAGTTAATAATAATAATAATAATTATTATTATTATTATTATTATTATTACTATTATTATTGATTCTGTTAATCAGACACATAGGTCCACTATGTTTATAAGTCTTACCCTTATTTTTGCTTCTATATTCTTATGTTTATATGACCTAGGAACAAGAGACTGTAAGCCCTCTGTGTACTGTAATGTGAGACTGGTCCCGGTTCTTGAAATCCTACCCGTACGTGAATTAGAGAAGGATCAGTGTCACTGTACGAATTACAAGAGCTTAACACACATACAGAGATGATTCACACATTAAGAACGATAACGGTACACGAAACAGAGTTCTAAAAGAACCATTACAAACAATTTAATTTACTGACAATAAAGCCTCAAAACTTGAGACTCTTGCAGTGGTATGGACCAAGATTTAAGCCTTATGGAATATTATACCACGTGATCTGTAAATAGCAACTTTCGCGGCACCTTGCTGAATGCAACTTCGAGGTCAAAAAAGACTTTACACCGTCCAGATTATTGCAAAAACTTCCCCTGACCATTTTCCAGTCGGTTGGCTGCCATGTCATACAAAAATGTAATCCACGGTGCAGTCCTTCTGCGCACAGCGAGAAGTTTCGTTTTCATCATTCATCTGCGCCAGCTAATGTACATTTGAAATTTTACAGCAATATCGTTCATAGCGTTCAAATAAAACCATATGGTCTACAAAAACTCTGCCGTTCTTACTATAAGCACATGACCTAGAGGAATATCTTCTGTAAATAAAACCCTGTTACCTATTACTGAACCTGGGGGCAGATACGTTCTGTACACGCGTTCTGCGCGAAGGCACCGACCTGAGCGGTGATGTTAATTAGTAGCAGACATAAATCCATTACAGCAGAGAAAATCATGCATACGACGCATAAGTGCATACAAGTATTGCGCTGTATTTATGAAATAATTATACGCAGTTTAATAATATTGCGACTAGGAAGTGTACATCCTAATGAATAACAAATTTCTCATCATGTAGTAATTTTGCTTCTTCACAGTTCTATGTAGGATATGGGGCATACTTGATTCACAAAGCTCAGAGATTTCTTTTCAAAAACAAATGAATTCGAAATGAACCCACGTGTTCTTGCCCAGTTATACACGACCATCGTATTCACTACTTCTGTAATATCCATTTAAGTGTTATCTATCTACGCACGTCTCGATATGCAAGCTGCTTTTTGCCCGCCGATTTCAAAATCAAATCTTTCTCTGTATTTTCATTAATCCCCCTTCCTGAGCCTCGTATTTAGGCTCTTTTACCTCGAGACGGCACAGCGGTGTTTACAATGAGAGATTATGTTTTCTTCCTAGTTTCTGTGAGGTTTTTGAACTGTATTGTTCACGTGGCGTCGAAAAGCAACACGATTATATATTTGAACTGAAAGGCTAAGGCCTGGTTAAGGTCTGCTTAAAAGTATTGCACCAGCATGTCTGGAGGGCCTGAAGGAAACCACAAAACACCAGGCAGAAAGCCGGTCTCGCGGCCGAGATGTGAATCCGGGACGTCCCGTATACGAAGTGGGAATCTTAAAAGATTACGCTACACAATGAGGTAGGCAAGGAGTTTTTACTTTCATGCTAAGTTTCGTATGATTTTAGAGTACAGGGACAAATTTATACCCAGTTTTACAGTTTTGTGTGCGAGGCATGCACTGGCTTTTTAAGCTTTTATGTCTGTGAGCGAGAAGCAAAGGCCAGCGGGTATACAGGCAGCCGCACCTAACCTCACTATGAGTCCACTATATCCACTCATGCAAATGACGCATACAGAGTGGTTCTCTACATAATATAGTCAAAATCTAGCCATAATTCCTTAAACGTAACACACAAACTCCTACATCTCATTGCTGCCGTTCGTTTTTCTCGTGCACTTTAAACAAGCCTGCCAACTGCACACAGACGCAAATAGTCTCCGCCTCTGAAGCTCCTATAATCACCTCAAAAAGCAGATCAGAAACATCCAACCTATCGTCAGCTAACCTGGTGAGGAGATGTTATTTTTAGAAGTAAATTATTTTTGCTTACGGCGCATGAATTTCCACGACGAAGAAAATTCTATTTACGGTGCTACCTGCTTTCCCCACATCCACAAACACCGCAAAGGGATGCTGTAAAATCATGACATTTCAGTAAATATACAAAGGAAATGCGTAAATTGTGGCCTACGTCTTTCTTTCCCCCTTTTTTCTTTTTCTTTCTGTCTCTCTTTCTTTCAGCTTTGCCATTGTACACCATTTCGCTGTAATCGGTTATGTCAATTCTGTGCAGAACAATTAAGTACTCCTGCAGTGTTTTTACACCTTGCTTTAAATTTCGGTCATGCAGAACGTTAGAGTCATACGGTACGGACATTTGTTGGTGATATTTTAGCAATACATTTTTAGTTGTAGGCAACTTAACACTGATAACAGGTTCTATACTTACACTCACCCACCCACCCACACACACACAAACACACACACACACCCACTCACAGACACAACCCCACCAACAATCACACCCAACAAAACACAAAAAACACCCCACCCACACAACACCCCCACACCCA
>Ga0123354_10020477_pt1 | contig 10405 bp, 4 predicted proteins | sample TergutLab28metaG_2_FD_97872 | JGI IMG/M metagenome (GOLD analysis project Ga0123354, IMG submission 97872) | Labiotermes labralis P4 segment gut microbial communities from Petit-Saut dam, French Guiana - Lab288 P4 | ecosystem: Host-associated > Arthropoda: Insects > Digestive system > Gut ...
AAACGGTCATAACTCCGTAACCGTCCAAAATCGGACACATGTTTATATGAACTTTTTTGATCACAAAGACCTAGGAAATCACCTCCTGCAGTTATGCCCTAAAGTCGTGAAACACCCTCTATATCAAATTTTGTGAAAATCGGCCAGTTGTTCTGAAGCTGAAAGAAGAGACGCGCACTTGGTTATCACTTAAACGTCTTTATTCAGTAAGAGAACAAAATAGGCAACAGCAACCTGACATCTACATTTGTAACTGGAATGTACTCAAATAACATCACATCATGATCTTCGGGAGATGACGCCGTGTCGTTTGGTAGATAGGTTCTTCCGAAACGTTGATAGTGATCTGCTAAGTTCAGAACGCCACACTCTGTAGCACGTTAAGGTTGATACCTACCGCACTGAGGGACTCGTGTCTCACGTGATAACAGATTTAGACTTAAGTTTTGGGCTTTATTTACGGCATGTTACAAACAAACGCAGACAAATAATTTTCAATGCTGCGTTGAAATCTGATACAGCTAGCTGATTAACGTGCACGATTTGTACAATTTTGAAAAAGTAGTTTCTTGTTAAACGGACAGTATTTTCCCTCATTGTTACTACGATGTACTGAAAGTTATTTTGGGGGTGAGGGTTTGAATAAAATCTATTAGCGGAAAACTGAATTTTAGTATCGCATATTTCACCGTTTATACAGTTGTTGGACTCGTTAGTGAGCGTTTTCACACCAAACGTAACGCTTTTTCCAGCGTCGCAATGAAGAATTATAACTCGTGCTGCATTGATCCCGTCATATTCAGATTGGTTAAGGCTAACTTTGTGCAGCTCCTAATAACAAAATTCCAAATGAAATTCCTTACTTGTGTCTCAGTTTCTTGTACCCACGTACGTGTGCCAGTTTCTTGTGCGTATGCCAATTTCTTGTAAAAAGAATCGCCGGGTCACTAAAACATAACCTCACAAAAACGCACGTCCTCTCAGCTTGACAGCTGTGGCACACTGATTCACAAAGCATACTGCTAGCTACATCTAGCGGCGGAAGGGCATACGACGAACGGTTCGGGCGCGCTATTTAAATTCCCCGAATTTTTGTGTAACACCTCATATCTGCCTGTTCCTCTCCCTTTCGGGAAATCATTCGACACTTAATTTTTATTTATTTCGCCTCAGTTGTGAAAAATTTTCCGACCCCAATCGGCCAAATTTCAAATGGACTCTAAGTGTGCCTTCCTTAGGGATAAAGGTGACGTAATAAGCCCAACTGTCTCCTCGACGCAGTTCTGTGGGGTTCATTATATGAAGTTTTCTGCCGCAATAGGTTATGAAGTCCGCAGTAATACGTCTTATGTCTTTCGAGAGGCAACAATACTAAATCTTTCCACGTGGATGAATATCACAACGTGGAAATATACAGGGGCTTCAGAGCAAAAAATGTCTCTGTTTTTATTAGCTTATTTAACGAGTTTCTTCGTGCGAATTACATAGATTTGATGGCAGGTGCATGAATGTGGATACAGAATTTTGGTGGAGTGATAAACGACAAGATAAAATCCGATGTACTCGAAGACAAACGAGTCCCAGTGCCACTTTATTCCACGTAAAATTCCATATGGACTTCATTGAGTAAGAATTCGTGCTAACTCTCTGCTATGCATGTATATTCTTCTGTGGGCAATAGGCCAGCATTTTTTACCTCAGTACACCTAGTACGCATCATTCTTGTTCGCAGTTATGCTGCTCTGTCTGGCGTGCTTTCTGAGCTACATGCTTCGAATCTGGCCCAGGATATCGTATGTTCTGACGGAAGGGTCCTTTCCCTAGAATCGATTACCGGGATATCGCGGAACATCAGTTCACTACCGCTTTCATCGACGCCAATTCTATGTCATTCTTATTCAGTTATTAGACTACGTGAAGTCTGATTTACTGACAGCGTCATTAAATAAAGTACGAATAAAAGCAAATTACGCTCGCTGTTTCATAACGTCGGAAGTTGATAAAATTTCGGAACTTGACCTCGTATCTAACCAACAAAACATCCCTCCCTGGCGCTGTATTTGTTTAGTGAGAGTTTACCTTTTTGCCTCAGTTGTTCAAACTAAACACATGTCATCTTCAGTACAAGACTATTGTCATGTTAAACACTATGCACATAGTTCTGCCCTATTCACTGACATTAATATTATCTTCTCTACGACCAAATCCATTAGGCTGTAATACTCATAATGTCTGCAAATAAAGCGAACAGGTCTCAATAAACCGATTCCAAAGAAACCTCAGATATTGCCGTGAGAATCTAATATTGTACAATGCATTCTTTTCCCTCAAAGAAAATTAAATCAAACCTAAAAGCTTCTTCCGCAAACCACCTGTGTTTGCTGAAAGAATTTGCGTGTAACTAGTGTTGGTATATCAAAACACTCCCTGCCAGTCGTAATGTCGCTGACAAGAAGTGTCAAGTAAGACATGAATAGAAATGGTTTTATTTTTCGAGGTATTTCTGACCTAAAACGCCAGGCAATGTATCCGTCGTATTATCACAGTTTATGTCAAGAGAATGGGAAGTTTTACGTCAGGGGATCTGCATTTATTTCCAAGTAGCATGGCTGTTTTTATTCGACGTAACAATATATCGCTCCATGCGAGTCTCTACTTGCTTTTCTTGAAAGTTTACTGTACTTTTTACAGGGAAATTATATTATCTGATAACAGGCGTCGCACTTCAGTCTCACAGTTTTTCGTGACTCGGGCAGCACAGAGCTCGCCACAAATCCAGTTTGCCTTTAGTCGCGTTCGGCTCATTTCAGTTCATCCTATTAATTGTTACGTTTTAACTAGGCTTATTTATTTATAATTTAAAGAAGGTCCTGCTCATCGCCTATCGAAGTTTCATGAGTTCAGCGAACCGACGGGAAGTCAATAGCGACTGTTCTGACTGCTCCGATCAAGTTGACTTAGGCGGTAAAGCTTCTGGGCTGTACTGGGAGACGCTCAGTCTGAAACTCGACCAAGACATCGTAACTGAGACCTTTCGCAGTTCTGCTCGTTCTTCCCAGGCGAACGCCTATTAGCACTTTGAAATAGACTGAGGCTAATTAAAGGTAAAGTGATCCCGTTACAGGCCCGGTGTGGCCCAGAGGGTGGGTAGAGGTATAGATCTACTGTTCCATGACCGCGGCACTAGAAGGGGGTGAGTGGTCAGCAGCACGCCCCGGCCGCACTTTACCACCGGGAAATACCCGGTACTCATTGTACAGGAGGCTGGGTGGGCCCCAGGGCCGGTCTGGACAGGCGGAAAATCTCGTCCACACCGGGATTCAATCCCGGACCGTCCAGCCCGGGGCACACTCAGACTAATACTTTTCACATATTTTCCGATTATCATTTATTAACCGTATTGTCATTTGACGCTGTACGGATTTAGCCGCTGACAGCTTTGGAACGCAAACGGTAAACAAGTACTCATAAATTCCAGCTGCATTGACAGATTTTTGAGAAGCTAACAGTCTCTCACCTGGTCACTAAATTCGCTGCTCTTTATGAAACCCACATGTTCTTGAACGTATCCACCATAACTTGACTGCATGCCAAGCCAAATTATGTCTATCCACAAACGCCGACTCTGTGCCTCTAATATACTTTTTAATATTATCCTCGTGTTTACTCCCAGGTCCACCGGGATTCGATGCCAAGACCTCCCAACCCGTAGCGAGTCGCTATACCGTCTGAGCTATCCGTGCCCATTATTAATGAACCACATTCATAAGCAAGTGGAAAGAAAAACAGCTCATAAGGTCGGTGGTTTTTATATTGTGTACACGGGAAATGTCGCCAAGGCTTGCAGTACACATTTTGGTGCTAACTACACACTTACACCCTCTTTTTGTAAGATGGTTTCTAATAAAATTATTCTCCTGTTAGATCTCCCGAAGAGTCTCAACTTTCCGGTCTGTCGACTAAACATTGTATATGCTTGTGCTTTGAGAGCATGCGGGACATTAGTGATCTCCCATACTACCAAGTTCCACTAACGCCTTAGTGTTTCAAAACACTGCTTTTCTAACTACCATGTTCTTTTAGAATATACTAGGGCTAACCCTCGTGGTTCGCGTGAGTTTGCTGTATTTGGATTTAAAATCCCCAAAGAACAGATACATTGTATTTCGCAATAAATATAAAATACCAGCTGTCTCCGAACATCAGCTTTCTCTGACTCATCGTTTAAGGTAAAAATATCGCGCACACTGGAAATATGTGTCCTATAAAAGCAGCTCTGGGTCCTCGTATAGATTGAATCGATATGTTTAAGCGTACTGCTGGAGACTTGGCTTGGTAATCCGTGGAAAGTCCTAAATGTCATGGTTTACTCATCAGATCACAGTGCTGACTGTAAGAATGTTACTTGAAGAAGACAAAAGAATCCAGAAATTCTGTAGACCTCTCAGGACATGCAAGTTTTGAGCCCTTCCTAATGCACAGTAGCAGTCGCTGCTCTCAGCTGACAGCAATTTTACAGCAGAATGAAGTGATGTAATCTCTGCGAATAACTGTTGAAAGTTCTGGCTATTAACTAAGCATTCAAAACGTCGGTTCAATAAAGATATTCTGGGTTCAGTATTTACAGAGCTTCGGTAAGACCTGTTTTGGTTTGTGGAAATGAAGAATGGAGAGTCAGCACAACAGACGAAAAGAAATATTGCCCTTACTGTTGGTAGAATGTGTAGATCATAAATGAAATTGAGGAATTATAGGATAATTAGACGTTTAATAACTCATCAGGTTTATTATACTAATTTTTCGAACTAATGAGCGTTTAAGAAGAATGGGGAATAACAGAGAATACTAAAACATATCACAACATAAGAGCCCAAGGAGAGAGAAGGGTAGAGTGAAAGACGAATGAGGACTGACTGCAACTGTAATGTACTGTACCTACAGTCCTGTCTGGATTTGATGATCTCTCTTATCAGTGTTCAGATCCGACTGCACCGAAACAGACTGGCCAACATTCACTTGCTATGTGGGCGTGCTGCGAGTTTCGTGTTCTGCTTGTGGGTTTAGTTCCAGTAGCGTGATGTTGCTAACCCCACTAGCTTATTAAACATAAATGAGGATTTGATATTAGTCTTACGTTTTCCGTAACACGTAAACAGGTCCGGGGATTGTCAAACCCCGGGGAGACTGCAGGCTAATACGTGACTAGATAATGTTGACAATGTTTTAAACTTGTGCTGTCATTTTTACTTTAAGTAATATGGATTAACTACTATGTTTATCTCTTATTGAACATTGCTGTCAGAATGATGGGTATAAATTGGTAAGGTACAGAATATTTTTTTTTGTTTGGTGGGTTGTCTTAGAGTATTGTATCCACTACTGAGGTTATGTAGCATTAAATAAGAGGCAGTATGATGATTATTAAATATTTTTAGATGTCCGTCTATAGTCTGCAGAGCAAAGGTAAAGTGATGCCGTTACAGGCCCGGTGTGGCCCAGAGGGTGGGTAGAGGTATAGCTCTACTCTTCCATGGCCGCGGCACTAGAAGGGGATGTGTGGTCAACAGCACGTTCCGGCCGCACTTTACCCCCGGGAAAGACCCGGTACAAATTTTACAGGGGGCTGGGTGGGCCCCAGGCCCGATCTGGACGGGCGAAAAATCTCGTCCCCACCGGGATTCGATCCCGAACCGTCCAGCCCGTAGTCAGTCGTTATACCGACTGAGCTACCGGGCCAACACATTCTGCAGAGTAGCCTACAATAAACGAAAACTGTACATTCCTTTAATGACAGTAAGGGGTTTTATTTAAAAGTTCGCAGCAAAATTAAACTCATTCTGCAAATTAAAAATGTTCGTCTTCCCCTCATACCCAACACGAAATATCTTCCGAATTCACCATTTTTGATGTGTGAAATATGTGGACTGACATGGACGACACCTCCATAAGCAGAGAGGTTTTTTTTTAATCACATGCTTACTACAAAACAGAAAGCGAGGACAAATTACGTGTCATAGCTGTTACTAATTGCTTAGCAGGAAACCCAGAAGTTTTACTGCCACTTAAAGGCTTACAGAAACGAAGAAGGGCTAAAGCAATTTAAAAATATATTCAGAAATAAATTGTCACAGTGTCACTGAACAGTCCTAATCATTTCCATCTACCTTCCATCCTCACAATCCATTTATCGAAAATCCGTTCTGTTGTTGTTCTTTCATTGCGGCGTTCCAAACCTGTGCTTTTTCCCCCCTAACCGTCCGAGCTACATGTCTAGCCATTCGCAGCATATTATATTTTAGAGTCCTAAAATAAAACTAAAAGAACTACAGAAATCACGTTTGTCGTTTTGTAATATCGTAAACTGTGCATTTTCGTGATCGCTTCTTAAAGTTTAGGATTTTTTTTTTTGTGGATGCTTTGTATTCAAGCATTTGTAATTCCTGCTCTTTCCTCAAAGAAACCACCGTAAGTCATCTTTCTTAACAAAAGTAAGTGAGTCTGTGAATAACTAATAAACATTTAGGTGCATAAAACAGTATGCAGCTAAACATAAAGTGCAGCTTCGACATAGGGTCATAAAACATAAGAATATTAAATTTCATGGACATCCTTCCAGCCAAAGTGGTGTGTTGTCTTGTGTACAGAAAGATATAAACGTGGGAAAATGGCCGGACTGACGGGTCTAGGGGAATAAATTAATAACGCCATTTTCTACGGGTTCTCGTAAAAGAATGACCGATCTTTTTCCACGAGGCAACACTTGCAGACTGTAAATTTAATTTATCATTTTACTGTAATTACCTAATGGATGTAAATTTAGGATCCGATTTTTAATCCGTAGAAGTACCGTTCAGGCAGAACTAACTACGTGCAGCACAGGCATTCCTTGAGAGATAATAGTAGCTTAGCTAGTCAAGAAACTCTTAATCCTTATGGAACTCGAATGTTCATTACCATACTAACAAGAGCCGCATCTGATCCGTATGAAACAAAACCACAATTTCAGGTCCTGTTTCTTTAAGACTTTTGTCAATATTACCCTAATCCCGTCAGTGCTTACTTTTTCGAAGAGGTTTCTTTTATTCTGGTGTTACGAAAAATAAGATCATTTTCGTCGCCTCTACGCGTGCTAAACGCCCACCAGTCTTATCTTTGGTTGCTCTTTCGTTATTTGATAAACAATACGAATTGTGGAGCACTTCAGTCTGCAAATTAATTTTAATGGCCGGAAACGTAGGCAGATTCGGCTGTGTTACAGTGCGGTAATTAATTTTGTCATGAAATGTAATATGAACAGTGTAAATAATTGATAAAATTACAACCATTATTGGCGTCCCACCTTTTATTTTGGTGGACAGAATTCAGAACTACAAGGCATCACACCTACAAGACCACAGTTTTCATATTCATCGCCATGATAACCTATTAGCTTAATAGTGGCTGTTCTTATATCCTAAATTTGAAGATATTGTTGGTTTGTAGAACGATGCTTCCAAAATAGCTTAGTTAAAAAAAATGTGTACTGCCTCGCACTTTAAGTGAATGAATTAATGTCTACAAAAAAATAAGAATTTCAGTGTATATTATATGACAAAATGGTCATTGATTTAAAGGATGTATGCGTGTATGCGTCTGTAAAAAGGAGGTTAGGAAATGCGTCCAACGCGTAAAAAGTCTGCCTCTTTCGCTTTATTATTGTCCCTATGCGGATTTCAAGTTTGTGACTTTTCAAAAAAGACGCCGCAAATGCGAATATATGAACTGTAACTTTCAGAGTTTTACACAATACACGTTATAGGGTATATCTGCATCTTAACAATACGTTCACAGTCGATCATAATCGATATTTCGTAAACGGCGAGATATCTTCTTTTTTTTGGGGGGGGGGGTGTACTTATCTCTGCTCTTGTGTTTAGATCGTCAACTTTCTCTTCAGCCCCAGCTCGTACCTCAACAAGCATACAGACTTTCAATCATAAAACCTAGTCACTGCAAGAGCTTGTCAGAATTTACATAACGTTCCGTATGACGTGTCTTATTTTTGTCCTGTTTAAACCAAAATCGAAATGTTCCGACAATCTGTAGCAGAAATCCCACATAAGGTATTTCACGACAATCCGTTCGGTGTGAGTCGCACTGCTCCTTACGAATGGACAGACGGACAGCAGACATGACGAGGCTAATCTGACGTTCAGGTGACCGTGCATTGTGATATATTCTTATAATAAAACAAAAGATATGCACCAAATTTTCAAATTTATTTTTGGAATAAATCTCTACATATTTCGGGCAGTTTCTCTGTACATCATCAGCAATGGTGTACGTCATACAGGCTATGCTGTGTGTACAGTGCTAGACTCCTGATGATGTACAGAGAAACTGCCCGAAACATGTAGAGTTTTATTCCAAAAATAAATTTGAGAAATTAGTGCATCTCGTTATAAGAACGGCGAGGCTAATAGCTTTTTTTCCCTGGTGTTATGCGAATGCGCATAATCCTTTAGTCTTGGCTGAGAGTATGTCTAGATAAACATTAAATACACAAAAAAGCATGGAAAATTAAACCACTTACTTTAAAACTCCAAGTTTTGTGAAATACACGCTGGAAACTTTTATGGTAATTGAAATTTTCCACAAACTTTCCACTCTCTCAATACACTCCCAATATTGGTACTGCAGGCCACCGGACTGTATAGTCTGTGTGCCGAACATCGGTATCGGAAATTTAAGTAACCGGAAAATTAAATTTGTAACCACAAAAGATAGATTGTGTTGCATCAAATCTCATGCTGTACTTATTCTTTGTTAAGTCCATTAACAAGTTATACATTCTCATAAACCCTGTGAAGAGATGGCAATAATAATTTTATCGTGGCACTAAATGCCTTCAACAATGCCGACATCTTCCACTGTACCATTCTTATAACCTTATATCCATTTTTCCAATCCAACATTACGCACGTTTTAGGTCTGCGAAACAAGGCATTTTTGTTATGTAAAATATAAGTCATTCAATTTCTGTGAGCACCTTAACAATCCTGTGAGGTCCTTGCTTCCACGTACTCTTTTTGTCGCCTATTATATATATTGTGTTCTTAGTACTTGACGAGTTTTGTTTGTTTCCCTAACAATGTAAACAGAACACCAGGGTTGTTTGTTTGAAACTTGTACTTCGTATTCAGGGTGTTCGGGTTCGAATCCCGGGCGCGGAGAAATGTTATACTGGCTCAATTTATTTATTATTTTCCCCCGCAATACTAAAGCAGACCAACGTTACGTCCTTGCTGATTCATCCTTCACAAAATTTTCACCTTCGTGACGACACATAACTTGTGTATGTTCAAACAGTTTCGTTAACTAACCCAAGGATAATTTATTCTTCACTACTTTTTGCCAAGCAACGTGAGGAAATATTACTTCCTGATAGAATTACAAACATGAAATTTTAAATTTTGACGTTTTGTTGACCGTGCATCTCAGTATATTTATCTCAGTATGTAACCAGCTTGATACACAAAATTTGTTTCACAATAAGTTTTATTTCATGTCTCTACATGTTTCGAGCACATGTGCTCATCATCAGGAGGTCAAAATTGAACTACACAGCCTCTGGTATCATCACACCTATAGGTGTATAGTGCAATTTTGATCTCCTGATGATGAGCACATGTGCTCGAAACATGTAAAGACATGAAATAAAACTTATTGTGAAACAAATTTTGTGCATCAAGTTGGTTAAATACTAAGATTTAAAAAAATGAAATTTTAAGTTCTCATGGCGCTGACTGTGAAGAAAATTGTCCTCTGAGATATGAAGGCGTGTACCCTGATAGAAATTCCGAAGACTTTTCGGAGGACCCTGCTGATTCCATCTTAAGAACATAAAATTGAGCAGCAAGTTGCTTTGGAATGTCGGTAAATGTCTGCAGTTATACACGATGTCACATTTGAGAAGACTATTTGCTTCATGCGTATAAAATAAGGATTGAGAGCAGAACGGTAGATCCTATTACGTGGTGAAACTGGAGTATGTGGCAGTGCCTCTTTCTAACTGGACTGGATGAGATTTTGTAAATATAATTAAACTGGAATGCTCCCATTTTACTTGGGAGCGGTGTGTAATTTCATGGTGTTATCATGTATAAATAATTTTGCATTTCGTTTTATGTGGGTGTGAAACTTGGTCTCTGACACTGAGAGAAGAACATAGGCTGAGGGTGTTCGAGAATAGCATGCTGAAGAAGGTATTTGGGCCTAAGAGGGATTCGGTGACAGGGGGTAGGAGGAGATGGTATAATGAGGAGATGGTATAATGAGGAGATGGTATAATGAGGAGATGGTATAATGAGGAGATGGTATAATGAGGAGATGGTATAATGAGGAGATGGTATAATGAGGAGATGGT
>Ga0123354_10020478_pt1 | contig 10405 bp, 9 predicted proteins | sample TergutLab28metaG_2_FD_97872 | JGI IMG/M metagenome (GOLD analysis project Ga0123354, IMG submission 97872) | Labiotermes labralis P4 segment gut microbial communities from Petit-Saut dam, French Guiana - Lab288 P4 | ecosystem: Host-associated > Arthropoda: Insects > Digestive system > Gut ...
ACCCGGCCCCACAAAAAGGAGGAGAAAAAAGGAGGAAAAATGTGAAACCCTCTGTTGGGGGGGGGGGACCAGGGGGGGGCCCCGGGTTTTTTTTTTTTGGGGGGGGGGGTGTTGCGTTCTCCACCACTTCAACACGCCATTTACTACGTCCGCTTTAGCACACAGGAACTCGGCGAAACAAAATCATAACACCGGACCTCCAGAATCCAAATGAGGGTGAGCCACGGGCAGAGGATTGCTTGTGAACAACACCGCTGCATACTGCGTACAAAAGAATGCAGACAATGGCCGGTGGCACCCCACCCAGCGTCCACATGTAGCTCATAGCTGAAGCGCGCAATGCGACAGGACGCCATAAACAAAGAACAAAGAGAAATATGATAAAAATCGGAGTTCAGCGCTGTCACAGACTGGATATCCGATTACGTCTTTGGTACATCAATCAATAGCGCCAATACATCACAGCCACGACCCAAGACGGAGAGATCTGATCCCCCCCCCCCCCAAGGATGTTTTGCAACATTTCTAATAGTCAAGCAGGCCCACACAGTAACGATTAAAACTCGTACCGACAACCTGTACGCGGAATGGCCCCCCCAAGCGCAACAGTTTCCCCGCCCCCCCCCCCCAATTAAGTCCGCCACTTTTCTGGTAAAACGATCCAATTTTGATTACTACGATGGCCCAGTGCCCTCCAAAACAGAATTTCTTCAACGAAAGCGTTCTCCTGAAGGTGCTGACGACGAAAGAAATTGGTAAAGAATATGTATTTAAAATTCAAATTCGTTTTCTTGGCTCTCTTTGTCCATTACGAGCTCCTTGTCAGCTGAAAGTCTGTCACAGTCTACACTGTACAGTGTTTGTACTTTATTTCATTCCATTTTCATTTATTTTCGTTATCAACTCGTAGTTTTATGGAACAAAATGGATTTCCAGAAAAATAATCCATTGACGACATTGTGTTCAAGTGATCTGAACCGATTACGTTCAGATGGTGGGTGTCGTCCTTGTTAGTATCAATCTACACTGTGTTTCACGTCCCTTTCTTTTTCCCTCCTTTCATCCGTTCCTTTCCGTCACAACGTTGTTTGTTGGCGAATGTAATTCGGACAGCGAACGAGCAGCACTACCCAGCGCCACGCGCGGCACGGCAAATGGGCTGTGGACGGCAATCCATAACACAAAGGCTCCAACTGCCAGTGACAATAGCAGCTCCACAGTTGAAACCTTAAGCGTCATTACGCTTCAATATATAAATCGATATGACGCTAATGTTTACCGACGGAAGGTTCCTGGCCGCAGGGCTCCGGCGCTATACTGGTGGACAAAAAAACACGACGCCTAAATCGAAGTGACCACTGCGTCTGTACATTAAGCTCGGCAAGTTGTCCAAACCAGGCGGTTCGAAAGTGCCGGGGTGCTGCTAAGTCCTTAGTCCGACCAGGAAGGAAACAAGCTCGGAAGCATGTCAGGGATGCGTGCTATTTCAACATCGAGACGAGAGCTGTCATCAAGATTTTTTTTTCCTGCAAGGTAAGGCGCCAAAGGTAATTCACGCCATTCTGACAGAAACATTATCTTGTTTCCTTCCTGGTCGGGCTAAGGACTTATCAGTATCCCTGTATCAGGAGGCAGTAAAGAAGCACCATTAAGGTGACGCAAGATAATGGGCGCGAAATGCAGCACGAACGGAACACATGAATGCATACAATGCTTTGGTCGGATAACCCGATATCTTGATGGTACTTGAAATATCTTGGGGCAATTATAATACTGGAATGGATCTTCAATTGAATAGGGCGGTGTGATCAGATTGACCTGACCGGGGGTGAGGATCACAGCGGTTTCTTCCGCAAACGCAATGGACCTTCGGTTTCTTTAAAAGGCGAACGTCTTTAACCAGCTGAATGACTTAAATTCTCAAGGAATTCCTTGAAGTTGTGAGGTGAAACGGTGTCGTTAAACAGCATGAGATTCCATCAAACGAAACTCGATTTCTGATTTTAAGCTTCCGCCTCGAAGCAGTTGAAATCATCGCCCTTCTGAAGCATTACGCAGCGTAGCGTGGTAATGCTTTACCGAAGTTACAGAACCTATCGCTCCAATCTTCAAGGGTTAAGAAGTCCAGAAAGGAATGTCCCAGAAGAGCGCAGAATTCAAGGATACGAATTATACCCAGACGCATTAGCTGTACCCGCAGTAACAGGATCAGGAAGATCTCTCTCTCCTCCTCCTACGGCGCTGCGGCCCAACGCGGGCCATGGCCGCCTCATTCTTGAGGTTTCTAGATCCCACACAACGACTCACCACAGCCGGTAGGACGCCTCTGGACGAGTGATCATCCTGTGGCAGAAACCTGTACCTTAGAACTCACACCACTCACAACTAACATCCCTGCCCCCGACGGGATTTGAACGAACAATCTCAACAGGCGAGCGGCCGCAGACCGACGCCTTAGCCCGCGCGGCCACTGGGACCGGCACGGGACGATATTTGAAGGATAAATTTCCTCACAATTGCCACTGAACTGGCTAGACTGGCGGAGAAAGGCAGGGAGACGATTTGTAACCAGCAGTACAATAATCACCCCAGTTCATGTCACCCAGTAACGTAACCCTAACACGCACGCAGACCCACTATTAAACATAAATGCACCAGGAAGCACCCAGTACTGCGTCTTTAAAACGTAAACTTATGGGGGGGGGGGGTTGAAATTCAAAGGGTTATAATTCATTTCACATTACCATCCCTTGCACCCCCTCCCTCGGTCACTTCCCCAATAAAACAGTGAATACAGTTACATCAGCGGCCCTCAGATGGCATTTCGTACACCGAGCTGCCATCTGTGCAAGAACGAGAGAACTACTACAGAGTCCGAACTCTGTACCTTACACAGTCCAAGATACATACAAAAGGAATGCATGACCCCCTCTTACTTCAAAGAAACCAAGAGAATGAGGAGGTATGGCTCCATGAATACTTACTTCGGTACCACATAACTTCACTACGTCAGTTCCACTTAACGTCGTCATAAAGCCACAGTAATTAACTTTCCACATGCCAGTGGGATGTACCGTCCCAGACACTCGTCAGGAACTTACCTGTAAAGAAAGAAAAACATTTTAAAACGTGATATTTCAGGCTATCACAGCGGTGAGTGTGAAAATGAGAACCCTCTGGAATATGTCGCCGTGCAGTCTGCTAGTTGATCTCTTCTCCTTTCTCTTCGTTACCTTTCTTTACAGGCGTCATAACATCCCAGAAGACGGTAATGTTCATATTACATAGACTCTCCTTAAGCTCCTTCTACCAATATGGTGAGGCCACACGACTTCAAGCCCAGGTGCGTAATTCCCCCAAAGCCCGCATAATACTCAACCACAACTCCATTTTCGTGATCACACAGCTCTACGTTCTACAGGCCCGGCGCTGGAACGTTTGCAGCCCCAAATGTTGTCACACAAGAAGTCTGGAAATGTGCGAAAGGTGTGCCAATCCTGGCGCACTGCTCACTCCAGTTCCATAGATCAGAAAACCGTTAAGCTGCACTGAACAACGCGAACTCAGCACCACGTGTCGGTCGGACCACAACACGGGTGTCTTCTTTCTGCGTTATCTAGACCATGACATCACTCAGGCGGTTGGTCGCCGGTCTTTCATTGCGGCCATCCGGTGTAAGATTTGTGGACAGTGGCACTGGTGCAGGTGTCTCTCCAAGCAGTTCGATTGATCCCTGTCAGTATCATTCCACCAAAGTTCCAAACTCAATCATTCACTGACGCCATGTAACGTTAGCAAGTGGCAGCGTCGTTCAATGACACACGGCGTCATATCTGCAGCCTCCCTTATATCTCGGTTACAATTTACGAAGTGTATGTGCCGACCGAGCTGCATCATCGGTCGCTTGGAAGACGTCCTCTATACGACGCTCTCTCTCTCTCTCTATGGAACACAACAAAGAAACCCCCTAACCCAGTGTTTCTCAACCTTTGTGAGACCGCGGCTCGGTAAATTCTTTTTTCATAAGACGAGGGCCCGGTCCCAACAACTTTACTCGTACATACCTTTCCGCTTTTTTTAAGTTTATACATTAAACATAAGTATTAATAATTAATTATGGCATAATCATAAAGAGTATTAGTACAATCATGTGTACGGTGTGGCATGTTGACAAATATGAAATTACATTTAAATTAGTTATCACTCACTTGACTAATGAAATCTTGTAGCATATTGTAGAGTCCTCAGGCCTATATTTGGGTCTGAGTTTTTCGACACATTCACGAATATTTTTCTCCTCAGAATATTTCCACTATAAAACATTTATTCATGAAAATTGTTTAGAAAACTAAAATGACAAATTGAGAAACGCTGCTCTAACCAACCAGCACGGCAACCTGTAATGACGTAATACACATCCCCAAAAGTTTTCTTTCCTCTGGTGCAACAGCCCAAATCGGGACCGGTCGCCTCGTTGTTGAAGTTTTCAGATACACACACACACACACACATCCACACCACACACACACAGACATCACCCACACCACACACACACACACACACACCACCCGGCAGGAATCCTCTGGACGAGTAATGAGCCTCTCGCAGAGGCTGCCACCTACACAACACACAACAAACACAAGACACGAAACTTGCCCTTAGCGGGATCCGAACCCGCGATCCCAGCAATCGAGCGACCGCAGACTTAACGCCTTATACCGCACGGCCACCGGTAGTATCGGCAGGCCAACTGCTGCCGCATCAGAAACCCCGGACCTTCAATAAATCACAGTACTTTACCGATGGGGAGTTCACATCAGTCACAGGGGACGCAACGGCGCATATGCGAGTCCTGCATTACATATAATGCAGCGCCACTTCAGCGGTGACCCAATAACGCATCGGACTGTGTGAGCTCACTTTCAGAAACGCGAACATTAAACAGCAACGCCAGTGCAGATGGTCACGAAGTTGGTATTTGAATGGTACTGAATTAAGAAGCTTACATAAAGTTTGCAACAAGTTTAACATAATCCACATTCCGTGCAATACAATAATTACACACCACTAAATCCAAAAAATTCCACCACCAACAATAAACACTTAACACGTTCCTCCCACATGTGTCTAACGCCCTGATGACCTTCTAAAGTTCGAGACATGTAGGACAGACGTAGGTGTCAAATGCTTGTTGCTAATTATCTGCAATTTGTTGCACTACATACTGTATATATCAAGTTTCATCGTCAATTTGTTCAAAACGTTCTCTGGGGGGGAAAGAAAATCATAAATTATTCGGTATGACTAGTCTCCTTACAATGCATGGGGCTACAAAAATAAACGATGTTTGAAACGTGTCCTAATTACACTGACATGGCCTGGATGTTAATAGCAAGGGCTATGCTATCCCCCTCAGAAAAATTTGCACCAACGCGCGTGCCTGTTTCTTGTAACCCACCACCTCCTCTTTACGGTCTATATCCTCGTGTGATTACACCCTGACACGTTAGGGTCATTCTGCTGCACCCACCTGACGCTCCATCACAAAACCCTTGTGCCACGCTTATCGCAGCGGTAAGTACATAAATGTCGCAACAGGCAGAATCACAATAACACCACCACACACTGCTCAAGGTGATCAAGCGACAACGTAACGAAGGGACTTAGCTAGGTTACCTGGAGCCCGGGGCGAGCAATCCGAAGGGCCGCCCCTAACAGAAAGTATGAACCTTAAAAATTACAATTATTTGTTGAATTTCCTTTACTTGACATCAATAATCTCAAACATTATGAGCGCAGAAAACAGAAGCCTCCAGAACAAACTGCATAGCAAAATGGAGTCCGTACTTCATGAAGAGATGCCACTCCAGGTAGGTATACAACCCCAGCAACGCGTCTCCTAAGCACTCATGTTACGTTCAGTAGTGACCAGATTACTTGTTAGTTCTTGCGACAAAGCTGAAGAGGCAAGTTGGTAACAGAAGGACACAGCGCACACACCACCACGCGTTTTACGACCGCTTCACAAACCTCCCCAGTGACAAGCGAAATGAAATGTTTTCGGGACTGATGTAACGCCGCCTGGCCGTTCCGAGTTGAGCCTAGCAGCGCCCACGCCGTGTCGACTGCAGCCTAGTGAGCACAGCTATCAAGTTGTATGGTCCCTGTAATAGTGCTCGACGTCTGCACAGCATCGAACGAACAATGAATGATTGGCTGTCAGTCGCTAAACTTCCGGCTTGCGGACTTCGCGCGATGTCTCTAACACTAATCACAGGTGAAGTCAGTAAGTTAATATGGAAACGCGTAGCTGGCACAGCGTAATTGCTTTATTGTCATCGGGCTGTGATTCGTGATTAGTTGTATTGGTTTGTCAAAAAAAAAAAAAAACTAACAGAAATAAAGCAGTCCATTTGTTACGAACATCGGATTTGTGCACCTTGCCGTAATTAGAACCTGTGCAATTCACAAAACTTGTGATCGGACCGCGTACATCCCTGACATTGCAACATCATTCTGGTACAGTTCTGTACATTATTGCTGAAGCAGATCTGTGCAATTCTGCTTCTATCCAGCCATACACAAGCAACAGCAAGGCAGACGAAATTATAAGTGGTACGAGAAAACGCAGCTTCGGTACAGCAGTCTGCTTTTTAATTGGAGCTTCTACAGCCACCCTACTAGAAACGGAGAGGAGAGGTTCATAGCGGTTGATGGAGGAAGGAGGGGAAGTGTATAAGAGGATGGAAAGAGAGAAAAAGAGGAGGGGTTGGTATGGATGGTTTTAAAGGGTGGGTGAACGGATGGAAAGAGAAAAAAGGAAGAGGGTGGTTTGGTTGGGTTTGGTTGGGAATGGAAAAGTGAGGGAGTGGTTGAGGGGTGGGGTTGGGTGGGGTTGGGGAGGTGACACTTTTAATTAATGACAGAGCTTCAAGTTCCATCGAGCGGTGGTGAGCACGACACTACAGCTCTTGTGCCTTTCCTTGTCGGCGGTTCTTCCATCTCCCTTTGCTCTCTCCGTACGATTCCACCAGTACTTTTTACACTCGCACACATACAAAACATTCTCTCCCTTTTTCGCTCTTTTTTATTAAAAAAAGTCACCACTTCTCTCGCTCCTTCACTTACGCCTCTTTTTTATTATTAATGTAAATGTATTGCACAACTAAAAAAACTTATACTGTGAGGACATCAAAGATGACTTCTAGTCAAGTAGGTTTACGGCTGCCTCTCTTGGATTCGTTTCATCCGAGTCCGTACTTTTTGGCGTGTATTCATTCATATTCACATGCCATACTGGTAATAACCCCTCTTCACTCTAAAACCCTTATCGTCTACCTACAGTGATAGATACCTGAGAATACAAACCAGCACCCCGACGTCCATTACTGACGGCCCGAAAGCCTAAACCCGCGATGACTTCATGGATCCAAAGCAGACCAACACACCACAGTACATCTGCCCACAAACACACCACTTCATGGGACAAATTTCCTACAGGCTTAGACGCCTTATACCCTTTGTGTGAGTGAATGGGTCACACACAGGTTGTCATGGCAGTTACAGCTAACGAATTGTGTGCTCTCTGTGCGGTACGCGCCCCTACACACCCGTTGCCATGGTAACCATTGCTGCCGGGTTGTAAAGGATCAAACAGCTGTATGAAGTGAGCTTGAATTCCTGCTGCAATAAGTCTTGATACGAACGTCACGGTCCGTCCAGGAAGCACACAACTAGCAACGAGTAGTGCTATTAAAATACTGTAACTCTGGCTAGGAAAACGGAGAATTTGGATTAACGTCAGCAAATGGTCATCCTACTATTTTCCAAACGGCGCAGTCACTACCACATTAATCCCCCCCCCTCAATAAAATCCTTTCATACACACACTAACTGGACAGATCAGGTCAAATATCTTGGGGCTACCCTCGACACTAAACTTCGCTACAAGTATCCCATCAGCAAATCGCTGTGTGCAGCCAACCACAGACTGAGACAACTCTATCCTATGCTATCCTTGACAAGTGCTTCCCTATCAATATTAACCTGGCCCTCACAATTTACAAATAACTAATCAGGTCAACACTAACACTTGCAGCTCCTGCTTGGGGACACACAGCTTACGCACACCAACAGACTCGGAATTTTGAAGGTCTGCCGAATGATCACTAAATTCCCAAGGGTCATGCCAACTGCACGAACAAACTGGTACGAAAACTGTACGTAGTTACGTTACTATGATAGGTTCCAAATTTTGATTTAAAGATCAGTTCGGTGATAATGAACAAATAAGACGATTTGGCCAGTTCAGTCCCCCTCATGATAAACACAAAACGCCTCGCGCCCTGCTGGCAGGCCGACCTGCCTGTAACGTAAGGCGCTGTAACTCGCACGAACATAACCATACGCTGTACAGTGACAATGCCGTCTAAAGTAGCATTTCACACTTCAGGCCGCTAATCAACGGTAGGCTTTCCGGGTGATCCAGTCCAAAGGCGGCATCAAGCTAATCCATAAGCTGGACCAAATCGACAGACAGCCTGCACGGTGCGCTGACGAAGTAAAGACAACAGACCGAGACTTTGAAAACGGACTGACACAGTTTTACTGATATCATATAACTGCAGTAAATGTACTGTAACTGTATACAACATGTAACTCACATGACTGATGAAGCAACAGCACACACACACACACACACACACACACGCGCGCGCGCGCGTTAGGGAAACGTTAGGGGATTCCATCGTATGCTTCCGGAAGTTCCTGCGAATAGCCAACTCAGCACCGGGTTTCTTGGTTTTCCTGTCTTCAGGCAAATGCTGAAATGGTTACCAATATCCCAATTTGCCACTGCAGGCTTCTCAAGCAGCACTCCCCATTTAAACTGATCACAATTAACCCCCTTGCTTTAAAGTAAAGATATGTAAATTAGGTTAATAAATTACACGTTTATTATTGCGAAAATAAAATTCCGTGACCATTATTTCTCGTACACTTTCATTTTACATTACTTCTACCAGAAAGACGAGCGGGCGGGGCATGAGAACCTGCTAAGTGACTGATGATCTTTCCCCTCCTCTTGGGTGAGGACACTCCTCCCCCCCCAAAAAAAATGCTGCCGGGCTGAATTCTATGTGAAGTCTAAGAAGCAGGAAAAATACGACCTGATGACCAAAAAGCAGCTGAAGGTCCTGTTAACAGCACAACACATCCAGTGGCTGCACTCACACGAACTTAACGCTCGGTTCGATCTAAGAATTAAAAAAAAAACCGATGAAACACGCCGTGGAGACGCGCGTGAACAGTGTTACCGGTCATATATGGGCGCGTGGTGAAGGGATATTGCAGTACGCGTGTGATCGTATGCCCCAGATTCTCCAGACTTTTATATAACTAATTAATTTCAATCAATTTATTACATGCGTCATTCCAATGGAAGCTACGGTCACCCCGAACTGTTTAACCTGATGCATTAACCAGACACAGCCATGCAAAATTTATCAGCTGGCAGCGATGTCATGTGAATTCTGTTCTGTCGACAAACGTAGTGCTGCTTTCTTCTAAACACCCACAATTACGGACAGAATTATACTAAAATGTAGAATGCGTAATAAATGTACAATCCAGTTACCGATGTTAGGCATCACCTCCACTAGTTCAAATTCAATATACAGGAAGTCGTTTGGCAAAATCCCCGAAATGTTGCTCAAACGCCTTCTCTGTAATTCATACATGCGAAGTGCAGATACATTCGGCCCACACCAAATACTATATTCCCACATGCAGTGCTGCACTAGACGAACAGAGAGACGCTTACACTCCAGTTACCCAAGGACGCACGCACACGCCGCAAATTTTGGAACGAGCGACCACCAACCAAACTCGAAACCCGTGCACTAACTTGTTCTAGTACTGCTTCCACCTCAGAAGTTCGCATGATCTGTTCAGGGGGTGTCGATGTTAAACACAGCGAGTAACGCCTAGAGTGTGTGCCAATGATTGTCCAACAAGATGCTACTATATACAGTTTATTAATATCTGTAATCCGCTCTACATGTTTCGGGTGGTATCTCCACTCATCATCAGGAGCTGATGTCACTGTATCTACAGCATCTGGCACTAGTTCACGGCAGGTTGCAGTTACGGTTTTACTAATGCCAGATGCTGTGAATACAGTGACATGAGCTCCTGATGATAGGTGGAGATACCACCCGAAACATGTAGAGCAGTTTACACATATAAATAAACTGTATATAGTTGCATCTTGTTGGACAGTCATTGGCATATACAGGGTGTCCCAGGAGGAAAGGACCTAACTTCGGGAGAGTGTTCCTTAGGTCAAACTATACCGATATAACCCAAAACACCTATATCCAAAGTTCAATGGTTACGGAGATATTGG
>Ga0123354_10020479_pt1 | contig 10404 bp, 22 predicted proteins | sample TergutLab28metaG_2_FD_97872 | JGI IMG/M metagenome (GOLD analysis project Ga0123354, IMG submission 97872) | Labiotermes labralis P4 segment gut microbial communities from Petit-Saut dam, French Guiana - Lab288 P4 | ecosystem: Host-associated > Arthropoda: Insects > Digestive system > Gut ...
ATTACAAAACCCACACATACACACACAACAGCACATTACAAAACCCACACATACACACAACCACGCATTACAAAACCCACAGATAAACAACCCACATATAACTAAACCCACACATTACAAAACCCACATATACACACACAACAGCACATTACAAAAACCACACACACACACACACACAAACACACACACATTAGAAAATCCACACATACACACACCAACATATTACAAAACACACACATTAAAAAACCCAAACATACACACACAACAGCACATTACAAAACTCACACATACACACACCCACACATTACAAACCCACACATACACACACCCACACAATACGAAACCCACACATACACACAACAGCACATTATAAATCCCACAAATGCACACAAACACATTAAAAAACCTAACATACACACAACAGCACATTACAAATTCCATACATACACAACCCAAATATTACAAAATCCACACATACACACACCCATATATTACAAAATCCACACATACACGCACACACACATTACAATACACACACATACACACTACAGGACTTTACAAAACCCAAACATACACACAAGAGCACATTAGAAACCCACAATACACACACTCACACATTACAAAACCTTCACTTACACACACCCACACAATAAAAAACCCACATATACACAAACCAACATATTACAAAATCCACACATTACAAAACCCACACACACAAACACATAAGATCACATTACAAAATCAACCATAAACACACCCACACATTACAAAATCCACACATACACATAACCACACATTACAAACCACATATTATAAAACCCACACTTAAACACACAACAGCACATTACAAAACCCACACATACACACACCCACATTTTACAAAATCCACACATACGAACACCCACATATTACAAACCCAAAAATACACACACAACAAAACATTGCAAAACCCTCACATACACACACCCTAAATACAAACACAAAAACATATTACAAACACCACACATACACAAAACCACACAATAAAAATCACATACATACACAATACAGCACATTACAAACCCACAATACAACACCCACATATTACAAACCCCAAACTTACACACACCCACACATTATAAAACCTACACATACACACATCAGCACCAAAAAAACACATACACAAAACATCACATCACAAAACCAACGCAAACACACAACAGCACATTACAAAACCCACACATACACACATCCACACATTACAGAGTCCACACATACACACAAACACATTAAAAAACCCACACATACACACAACAGCACACTACAAAATCCACACATACATACACCCACACATTACAAACCCACACATAAAGAATCCCACACCTTAAAGAAACCACACATACACACAACCACAAAAAAAACCCTCACATACACACACCCACACATTACAACACCCACACATACACATATCCACACTTTAATAAACACACACATACACAAACCCACTAATTAAAAAACCGCACTTACAAAAACCCACTTTACAAAACCTACCTAGACACACCAACATATTAAAAAACACACACATACAAACAACAGCACATTACAAAACCAAACATACACACTCCCACATATTAAAAATCCTACACATACACACAACCACACATTAAATACCCACACATGCACACACAAAGGCACATTACAAAACCAACACATACACACACCCACACATTACAAAACCAACACATACACACACCCACTCATTTAAAAAACCACAAATACACACACCCACACAATACAAAACCCACACATACACACAACAGCATATTAGAAAACGCACAAATACACACACACACACACAAACACATTACAAAACCCAAACATACACACAACAGCACATTACAAAATCCACACATACACACACCCAAATATTACAAAATCCACTCATACACACAACACATTACAATACCCACACATACACACACCCAAACATTACGAAACACAAATATACACATAATAGCACATTACAAAAACCACACATACACACACCCACACATTACAAAACCCATACATACACGCACAAACACATTACACAACACACAAAAACAAACTACAGGACATAACAAAACCCAAATTTACACACACAGCACATTAGAAAACCCACACATACACACACCCACATATTACAAAACCCACACAGCCACACATTAAAAAACCCACATATACACAAACCTACATATTACAAAATCCACACATTACAATACCCACACATACACACAAAATAGCACATTACAAAATCCACTCATAAACACACCCACTCATTACAAAACCCACACATACACATACCCACACATTACAAACCACACATTAAAAACCCACATATTCACACTCAACAGCACATTACAAAACCCACATATACACACATCCACACATTACAATACGCACACATACACACACCCACATATTAAAAAACCACACATTACGAAACACACACATACACACAAAACAACACATTAAAAAACCGACACATACACACATCAACACATTACAAAGCCCACACATACACATAAAAGTAGATTACAAAATCTACACATTCAAAAAAAGCACATTACCAAACCCACATGTACACAAAACAACATTTACAAAACCCACACATACACACACCCACACATTAAAAAACCCACACTTACTTACAACAGAACATTAACAAACCCACACATACACACACTCAGTCATTACAAAACCCACACAAACATACAAACGAACATTACAAAATCACAATACACAATCGCAACATTAAATATCGCAAACATACACACACCCATACATTAAAAACCCACACACACACACACGCCCAATTTAAAAAACCAACCCATTCACACAACAGCAAATTAAAAACCCACACATACCCACAACCTCATAAAACAAAACCCACACATAAACACACCCACACATAACAAAATCCACACATACACATACCCACACATTACAAAATCCATACATACACACAAAAGCACATTAAAAACCCACAAATACACACAACCACACATTACAAAACCCACACATACACACACCCACACATTAAAAACCTACATATAAACAAAACCACATATTACAAAAGCCACACATTACAAAACCCACCCATACACACACCCACACATTAAAAAACCCACACGTACAGATACCAACACATTACAAACCACACATTATAAAACCCATATATACACACACAACAGCACATAAAAATACCCACACATTCACACACCCACACATTACAAAATCCTCACATACAACACCCACATGTTACAAAACTCACACATTACAAAATCCACATATAAACACACAACAGCACATTACAAAACCCACACATACACACACCCACTCATTACAAAATCCACACATACACACATCCAAAATATAAAAAATTCACACATACACACCACAGCACATGGGAAAACCAACAAATACACACATACACACATTACAAAACCCAAACATACACACAACATCACATTACAGAATCCACACATACACACACCCACACATTACAAAATCCACACATACACACAACAGCACATTACAAAATACAAATTTAAAAACAACAACTCATTACAAACCCACAGATACACACAAATACACATTACAAAACCCACACATACGCGCAACCACACATTTCAAATCCCACACATACACACTAAAGCACATCACAAATCCCAAACATACACACAACAGCTCATTACAAATCCCACGCATACACAAAACAGCACATTATAAAATCCACACATACACACCCACACATTACAAAACCCACATATACACAAACCCACAATTTACAAATCCCACAAATACATACACAACAGCATATTAAAAACCCCACACATACACACACACATACACACACGCATTACAAAACCCACACATACACACACTCACACATTACAAACCCACACATACAAACACAACACATTACAAATCCCACACATACACACACCCATAAACACACAACAAAAGCACATTACAAAACCACACATACACACACTCACACATTACAAATCACATTCTTACAAACACAAGCACATTACAAAACCCACACGTACACTCAACTACACATTACGAAACTACACACATAATCACAACAACACATAATAAAACCCACACATACACACAAGAGCACATTAAAAAACACACATACACACAACATCACATTACAAATCCCACGCAAACACACAACAGCACATTAAAACAACCACACATACACAAACACACACATTAAAAAACAAACACATTCACACAACAGCACTTTACAAAACCCACGCATACACAAAACAGCACATTACAAAACACTCACATACACACAAGAGTACATTATAAAATCCACACATACATAAAACAGTACATTACAAAACAAAACCCACACATACACACAATCAAACATTAGAAACCCACGCATACACACACCCATAACTTACAAAACCCACACATACACACAACAGCACATAAAAGTCCCACATATACACACAACATCACATTACAAAACCCACGTAAACACACAACAGATCTTAAAAAATTCCATACATACACAAACCCACACATTAATAAACCCTTACATACACACAACAGCACATTACAAATCCCACACCTTAAAAAACCCACACATACACTCAACCACATATAACAAATCCCACACTTTTCAAAAACCATACATACACATACCCACACATTACAAAACACACATTATAAAAACCACACATACACACACAACAGCACATTACTAAACCCACTCAATCACAAATCACAAATTACAAAACCCACACATACACACACAACAGCATATTACAAAATCCACACACACACATTACAATACTCAAACATACACACACCCACACTTTACAAACCCTCATATACACACAAAACAACACATTACAAAACCCACCAATACACACACCCATACATACACACACAAAAGCACATTAGAAAACCATACATACACACACCCACACATTAGAAAACCCACACATACACACACCCACACATTAAAAAACCCACACATACAAACAACAGCATATTAAAAAAAACACATACACACATCACAATACAAAACCCACGGAAACACAAAACAGCACATTACAGAAGCCACAAATACACAAACCCACACATTAAAAAATCCACACAACAGCACATAACCAAACTCACACATACACACACCCACACATTACAAAGCCCACACATACACACAATAAACATTACAAATCCCACACATACACACAAAAGCACATTACAAAAACCTCACATACACACAACAGCACATTACAAATCCCAAACATACACACAACAGTACATTACAAAACCCAAACATACACACAACAGCACATTAAAATACCCACACTTATACTCACAACAGCACATTAGAAAGACTACACTTACACACAAAAGCACATTACAAAACCAACACATGCATATAAAACAGCACATTACAAAACCCACACCATACAAAAACCCACACATACACACAACAGCACATTACAAAACCCACACATACACACTCGCACACACTACAAAACACTCACATACACACAACCACGAATTAGAAAACCCACACATACACACACCCACACAGTAAAAACCCCACATATACACACATCCACAAATTAAAATCCCAAACATTCACACACCCACACATTACAAAACCAACACATACACAAAACAACACATTTCAAAATTCACATATACACACATCCACACCTTAAAAAACCACACATACACACACCCACACATTACAAAACACACACATACACATATCCACTCCTTAAAGAACCCACACATACACACAACCTCAAATTAAAAAACCCACACATAAACACTCTCTCATTACAAAACACACACATTACAAAAACCCACACATACACACACCCACACATTACAAAACCCACACATACACACATCCATACCTTTAAAAACCCAAACATACAAACTCACAAATTAAAAAACCCACACATACACACACCCACACATCACAAAATCCACACATACACAGTCCCACACATTACAAAACCCACACATAACCACAACAGCACATTATAAAACCCACACATACCTACATCCACAAATTACAAAACCCACAATTTCACACACCAACACATTAAAAAACCCACGCGTACACACACACACAAATTACAAAACCCACACATACACAAACCCACACATTACAAACCACACATTACAAAACCAACACATAACACACCCACATATTACAAAACACCCACATTGAAAAACCCACACATACACACACAACAGCACATTACAAAACCCACACATACACACAGCCACACATTACAAATCTCACGCATACACACACCCACATATTACAAAATCCACATATTACAAAACCCAAACAAACACACACAACAACACATTACAAAACCAACACATACACACACCCACTCATTACAAAATCCACACATACACACACCCACACATTACAAAACGCAAACATATACACAACAGAACATTACATAATCCACATATACACATAACCACACCATACAAATCCCACACACTCACACAGCAGCACATTTCAAAACCCAAACATACACACAACAGCACATTAAATAAGCCACACATACACGTACCCACACATTAGATAACCCACACATACACACTACAGCAGATTTCAAAACCTACACATACACACAACATCACAGTACAAAACCCACGCAAACACACAAAACACATTACAAAATCCACACACACACAAACACTCACATTAGAAAACCCACACATACACAAAACAGTACATTACAAACCCACAATACACTCTCTCACACATTAAATAGCCCACACATACACACAACAGCATAATACAAAACCCACATATTCAAACACCCACACATTACAATACCCACATATACACAAAACAGGACATTACAATATGCACACATACACACAACAGCACATTACAAAACCCACACATTCACAAACAGCACATGAAAAAACCCATATATACACTTAAACACACATTACAAACCCACACATACACACAACAGCACATCACAAAAACCACACATACACACATCCACACATTACAATTCCCAAACAACACACACCCACTCATTAAAAAACTCACAAATACCCTTTACCTCAAATTAAAAAACCCCCACATTCACACAACAGCACATTACACATCCCGCACATACACACACACACACATTAAAAACCCACACATACACAAATCCCAAATTAAAAAACCCACACTTACACACCACCACACATTACAAAACCCACACATAAGCACAACCACACATTACAAAGCCCATACATACACACATCCACACCTTAAAAAACTCACACATGCACACACCCACACATTACAAATCCCACACCTACACACACCCACACTTTAAAGAAACACATATACTCAAATCCACAATTTAAAAAGCCCACACATACACACACCCACACATTACATAACCCACTCAATCACACATCCACACTTTAAAAAACCCACACATACACACACCCACACATTACAAAGCTCACACATACACACATCCATAGCTTAAAAACGCAAACATACACACACACCCACAAATTAAAAAACCCACACGTACACACACCCAAATATTACAAATCCCACACATGCACACATCCACACATTACAAAACCCACACTGACACCCACACATAAATTAAAAAACCCACACATACACACAACAGCACATTACGAAATCCACACATACACACATCCACACCTTAAAAACCTACACAAACACTCACCCACAAATTATAGTACCCAAACATACATACACCCACACATTACAAAACCCACACGTACACACATCCACACCTTAAAAAACCCACACATACACACACCCACACATTACAAAACCCGCACATACACACATCCACACCTTAAAAATGCCACACATACACACACTCACAAATTAAAGAACCGAAACCTACACACATCCATACCTTAAAAACGCACACATACACACACCCACAAATTAAAACCCGACACATACACACACCCACACATTACAAAACCCTCACATACTCACACGCACAAATTAAAAACCCACACATACACCTACCCACACATTACAAAACCCACACATACACACATCCACACGTTAAAAAACCCACACATACACACCCCCACACATTACAAAACCCACACATACACACATCCACACCTTAAAAAACCCACACATACACTCACCCACACATTAAAGAACCCAAACATACACACACCCACACATTATTAAACCCACACATACACACATCCACACCTTAAAAAACCCACACCTACACACACCCAACAATTACAAAACCCACACATACACATTTCCACACCTTAAAAAACCCACACATACACACACCCACAAATTATAAAACCTACACATACCACACCCACACTTTTCAAAACCCACACATACACAATCCACACCTTAAAAAACCCACACAACGCACACCCACAATTAAAAAACCCACACATACACGCACCCACATATTACAAGACCCACACATACACACCTCTACACACTACAAAACGTAAAAGTAATAACCAGATTGTTATAGTCCACATGATTAAAAAGGATCGGGTTTCGACATTTGTCCACGTTATTTTATCAGTGTGGAACCCACCGTCCAACCTGGTATTGCGTTCCCTCCGTTGTCCTTCGTACGCCCCGGCCAGTCCTGGGTTCGATATCCCCCGAGCCTAAATTGCAAGAAGGTCGTAATTCTAGCCTGGTGTTTACCGTTCGTCCAAGAATGATCTAAGTTCATTCCCTACACTACTCGTTTTTAATCTATAATATTAAAAAGATTGGCTTTAGAAATTTTTTCCTAGTTATTTTTTCAGGTTGTCAACTTCCGTCCAGCTTCTTATAGCAGACTTTCCGTTGCCCACCCTACGCCCAAGGGTGGTTTCGTCCGTCCATGGTCTAAGCCCTCTAGCCCAAAATTCCCGGGCCTAAAGAAAACGGCTAATATGTTCTAAGTACCGCCGTGTATATAGCGTTTAGAGATGTTAAGTGTAAGGAGACCCTAAGTACAATCCCGTCAAACACTCTTTTTTAGTGCACTTTGTTAAAAAGGATCGGCTTTCGACTTGTTTTCCTACGTATTTTATCAGGTTGGCAGCCGCTGTCCGATTTGGTATTTCTTTCCCTCCGTTGCCCTCCCGACGTCCCGGGTCGTCCGGGGGCATCGTGCAAGAACGTCGTAAGTCCCGCCTGGTAGGCAAGAAGTTCCTAATTACAGTCCCGGCACAAATCTTACTTTAGTGTACTTTATTAAAAAGGATCGGCTTTCCGAGGTAGTTTATCAGGTTGGGAGCTGCCGTTCAGTTTGGTATCGCGGTTCCTCCGTAGCCGTACCTTCTCCCCTTTAGTCCGGGAACTCTTATAATTAGGTCCTAAGTTCCACCAGGTTTTTAAGTTTGCAAGGTATGTGGATAGTGCAGGAAGGTCTTAAGTAAGGTCCTGGCCCAACTCTTTCTTCAGCTTCGTGTTGCCCTCCGTTTAGCCTGGTATTTTGGTCCCCACCGTAACCCCCCTCGATATTAAAAAGATCGGCTTTCCTAGGTACGTTATAAGGGTTAAAGCAGCCTTTGAATTTCGTATCGTGGTCCCCCTCAGCAGCGACCCCTGCAGGAACGTCCTAAGTACCGCCCAGTGCCGACGTGTAGCTTTGGGGAGAGTATGGCGGTAGGCTCCGTGCGTGTATAACCTGAACGGCCGCGTGTGTGTGTGGGGGTGATTGGTAGAAGCATGACCCATCTCCCGTCGCAGATGTACGTGAGGCTCCGTCCGTGTTGAAACTGGTAAAGCCTTGACTTATCATAACTGATAGGTATAGGTAAGAACATAACACCTCCGCTGATGCCGTGTGGGTTTTTACATTGTCGCCGTAGGGATTGTTACCGTGACGTACCGCGCGCGCAACGTTTGTAGTGAGGAGAAGAGAAGGCCCGCGTGCTTCTAATGCGTGAATGAAGGAAAGGTAAATTTGACATCGTCAGAATTGGTAGTAAAATTATTTGAAACCAAATTTGAATGCATGACAAGTCCAAATGTTGACGTGATAGACCGTATGAAAGTAAAAAAAAATTATGTTTTCCCCAAAAAGTGCAAGTCAAATTTCGCGCCCGCGTAGGTGGAAGAGTTTGGTATATGTATGTCAAGAGGCTGAAGGCAAGGTTTTGGTCACCCCTGTGCTCAGTCCGTGAGTACCGTAATGCATCGGTGGTCGGTGAAAACTGTTGCTAGCCTTTGATAACTCGTTTCAAAAGTGTAGTATGTCACGCGCACGGTCCCGGTACAGTTAGAAGAGTAACTGAACACGTGCAAGAACGTGATGTTCTCTTTAACAGTAGCTGCACCTATCCAAGTGTAATTGAACACGCGCAAGAGCGTGATGTTTTCTG
>Ga0123354_10020481_pt1 | contig 10403 bp, 5 predicted proteins | sample TergutLab28metaG_2_FD_97872 | JGI IMG/M metagenome (GOLD analysis project Ga0123354, IMG submission 97872) | Labiotermes labralis P4 segment gut microbial communities from Petit-Saut dam, French Guiana - Lab288 P4 | ecosystem: Host-associated > Arthropoda: Insects > Digestive system > Gut ...
AGTGTTTGTTTTTGGTTTTGGATTCCCGCATATCCTCATCTCAACCCCACACCTCCCCCCCATCATCAGACCCCCCCCCCCCCTGTAGATAAAATACAGTGCAAAAATCTGATCAGGCGACTGAGAGAAATTGGTAAATGTCACAGGTAAAGTTCACCCTAGACCAGACCATGAAGAGGCTGATGAGATTGTAGAGGTATAGCTTTACTCTTTCTTTACCCTTAGTACTAGATGGGATGGATGTTCAACGGGACTCCCTGGCCGCTTTATCGCCTGGAAAGACCCGGTACCCATTGTCCAGGTGGCATTGTGGGCCTCCGTGCCCTTCTGGACGGGTGCGGAAAATCTCGCCTCCCAACCGGGATTCTATCCCCGCACCGTCCAGCTCGTAACGAATCGCTATACCGTCTAAGCCTTCCCGGCCCACACGATCTTGGTAAATGTGTGTAATACAACTTTATGAAGTGACGTAAGTTCAACTTGGTTGGTGTTTCTTCTCTGTTAAAAGGAACAGAGACGCGAGTTAAATACACGTAGCAAGAACTTTCCCTTCCTTTTAAAACGCCTAGGATACTTGGCAAGACGGAATGAATTGAGAAAGTGAAGATATTCCAAGCACGTTAAGTCGGAAGGAATCAGATAATTAAAAATGTTTAGACGCGAGTGGAATTGGTTATGTTAATGCACGAAGATTGAATAGGAAATTAAATACGAAGTAATGAACTGAAATGAAGAAGCAGTGTTGGTAGACCTAGGAAGAGATGGATTAATGAAGCTGAAGCGTACTGCGTGCCTTATCCTTACAAAAAGAAGGAGAGGAGGAAGAAGACTAGCAGATTCAGTGGTTCTTCTACTGTTTTTTTTAGCATTTATAATGTAAGTTTTAATGATGTTTTGAATGTTAAATGATTTGTCCTTCACGCGTCACGATGTGACTGAATTGACTGTAGTAGTGCGCGGAGTGGGTACTCACGTTGTGAGACTGGAGAATTTAGATTGAATGAGGTAGCCTGTGGACCTCGTGCTTCTGAGGTGTGACGCCGTGCCTGTGGACACTTGTGCCCTGAACATGGGGCAGAATGTCCGTCGGATATATTAATAACCACTTACCAGATTACACGGTGTTATAACAACACCCTACCGAACTTTATTGCTACTTGATCATAGTCTAAATCCTTGGAACAAGAGTCCCCTGTTCGGATTGTGTAGCAATTCCGCGAAACTTATGGAAACCCGGAGGTTCATTATCGTGTTCGTGTTAACCTGAGCCAAATGAATCGGGTCGACGCCCACCCTCCGTTGAAGATCCATACTAATGAACTCCACTCTACGCTTAGGTCTTCCAAGTGATCTGTTTCTTTCACCATTTCCTCCCGAGACTTTGCGTAAACTTCCTTCCCTGCGTGCTATATGACTCGCATTTCTCTTTTAACCGTATCCCAATATGAAACAGTACATATAAAAAGCTAAAGTACACCCTGTACAGGCACTGAGGCTCTGTACAGACCGTACGGCCCATAGGGGGAATAGAGGTATAGCTCTACTGTACAGGCACTGAGGCTCTGTACAGACCGTACTGCCCATAGGGGGAATACATGTATAGCTGTACTCTTTCTTGACCACGGCACTAGAAGCGGGTGAGGGGTCAGCTTCACGCCCCGGCCGCTCTTTACCCCCGGGAAAGACCCGTTACCCATTGTACAGGAGGCTGGGTGGGTCCCAGCTCCGGTCTGGACGGGTGCAGAAAATCTCGCCGTCACCGGGATTCGATCCCCGGACCGTCCAGCCCGTGGCAAGTCGCCATACCGAATGAGCTGTGCCGGCCCCAAAACAGTACATATACTTTAAGGTAATTCATCCGCATTGTGCTGTTGAACAAATTTATGTATTTCCTATTATACAGTCGTATACAGCACCATGTTTAGATCGATGAAGCGGTAAGTTTATGCCCATTACACGCCACCACCAGGCCTTATCTTTTAAGAACGTTGAATAAAATTCATGATTGCATTTAGGAAAAAGGGCTCTTCGTTTACAAAGTACGTCATAGGAACATATTAAAATGTGTGTGAATTTAATGCGAGTGTGTGACGCACTTTGTACAGGAAGAGACCTCTTTCCTGCTGCTGTCATTGAGTTCTATTGAATGGTTCCTAAGAGAGAATACCTGATGGTGAATGAAGCCGAATCATATTGCCTAATCGACATATATATGGTGCTGTATATGACTGTATACTGAATATACATATATATATATTTATTTATTTATTTAAACATTCTGCCATAATATTTCATTGTGCATTTGGGCAATTTTTATGATTCCCCGGCCGCAACGTCCTTCCCTGTTTTTTTTTCCTGGTATTTTATGGACATAGTACCAAGAAAGACCAAGAAGCGTTCAACTGAAAGTAAACTGTTAAAGGCCAGAAAGTGACAGCATACCTTAGTTACTGTGACCTACTTGTGTACAAATATGGTTCTCAAGTTTGTGTCCTGGCAACAGCGCTACACTCCTGGCACGATAATGCGCATGCGCACAGACTACGAATGCTAATGTGTAGGCGCTGAGTGGCTGTTGGGATAGCGGAAGAGCAGAGGAGGGGAGGTGCACGTGCGCAGAAAAGCTTACAGGTGTTCATGTATAGTGGGTGTTATCGTTGTCCGATATAAATGGAAATTAAAGTAACTCGGCAGTTTTTTGTTTTTTTGTTTTGTAATTCTGCAATATCAATTCGTATGAAAGTACGTTCTCAATTGTTACACTCGCATAGCGGGATGGAAATGGCGATTTTAGCGGGCGCTCCGCCGGTATGCGGACGCCCTAAGTGCCCGTGATAACAAAACGAGTGGGACACTGTCAGTTGTCTCTTGATATGCGGTCAAGGGCACTCTAACAATGGAGGGAGTACCCTGTAGACACGTTTTATGAACAGTGAGATATGAAATACATTTGTATTTGCGGACGGCTTTAAACGGATCATTGCCTAGGCGTTTCGTTGTCGAGTGTTGTTCATCCGACAACATTGTAGCTCACTTGGCGACGTTACATTTCGCAATACCTGTCACTTGCATATCATTTCCTCCCTATTTCTTTTCTTGCTACTCTATATGACGTTTATCACGCTTAGTAAGTGCTTTCACAAATTAACTCCGGTGTATATAAGAATTAATTATGCGTACGGAGGTTGCGTGTGCAGTTAATATTCTTATTACCTGAAGGCTGGGCGAAACTTCAGAGACTGCTGTTTGCTATCCATTTTACTTTTTTTTTTCCACCTCATTTTTAACTCTCTGTATTTTTTTATTGCTAGACGTATGGGAGAAATTGTTGACCCAGAAGTAATATGGCTTGCTGGCTGTTTTATCGCTGTCAGGAACGAATATATATAATAAACATTAGACAACGTGCAGTTACTACCTCGACAGAACCCTGCCTCTTCCCATTGTACAGACCGACAGTTTAATCCTGAATAGGGCGGTAATTGCTGTGAGAATGATCCTGACTGTAAAGCTGGTATTGTATACAGACCTGTAATGCTTTATCTTATCAAAACCTGTGCCCTGATGACATTATTTCACCTAAAAATCTGACGCACTATACCCGGGGTGCTGGAAAGTCCTTACCCCGACCAGGAAGGGAACAAGCCCGCAAGCATGTCAGGGTCGCTCGCGATTTCAACAGCATCGAGACGCGAGCTGTCATCAAGTTTTTCCTGCAAGGCAAGGCGCGGAAGGAAATTCACGCCATTCTGACAGAAACATTAGCTTGTTTCCTTCCTGATCGGGCTAAGGACTTATCAGCACCCCTGTATATTAACATCACTTTATTCACACTATACGCTGCTACGTGTTTTGAGCCCTCAAAGGGCAATCCGCGGGAAGTACTGATACATTTTGAGGGCAGGGTCAACAGAATGCGTGTGCATATGTAAATATCAGATTAAATATCGGCATAGCAGTTGACAACTGCCACTAACACACAATACACAACTGTTTAATCAGATATATACATCTGCACACGCATTCTGTTGACCCTGTCCACAAAACTTATCAGTAATCCTTGTATCTGTCGCCTTGAGGGCTGAAACATGTAGCAGTGTATAGTGTGAGTAAAGTGGCGTTGACATATATAGTTCATTAGAAAGATTTTTTGCGTGCAATAGACCTGTATTTTTCAAAGTACTTTAAAGATGAAGACGTGTTACATGTGGTTCACTGTGAAGTGAGAGAGAAAACCAACAAGATGGAACAGTTAGATGTTTATTTTCAACAATTTCTCAACATGTTTCGGGCATCATTATGCCCATCTTCAGGAGAACAAGACGTGTGTTACTGCACGTGGTGTGCTGTGCTGGTACTGCTCGATGTGGTTGGTAGCGGTTGTGGGGCGCTGTGTTGTGGGGTGCGAGCACTGTGAAGGTTACTGTTGGACAGTACAGTGTGATGTTGGGATCTTTTGATATATCATCTTAAACGTGAATCTAAGCGACTAATTACATGAGATCTGGGGTTTGCAATTGAATGGTCTTCCATGACATTTTGCATAGTGTTTAACATCACGTTTCGTATGTACCTAATATCTTCGTTTCCAGAGAAGGAGGTCGTATGAAGAAATTGATAGGAATTGTGAAGTGGAAGAGAAGAAGGATTTAGGATCCTCAGCTGTTGAACCATTTTAGTGTGTGGGATGGGGTCAAGAGGTGGTTGTTATGGAGGGAGGTGGGGGGACAACGGTTAAGGAAGATGCTTGTGTATGTTATGAATAGCGCGAGATAGGTTTGGAGAGGGGACCAGGACGGCAGAAGGGAAAGAACATGGCGAAATGAAAAGCGAAAATACGGTGAAGAGGAAGAGAAGGATGGTAAGTGACCTGGATGAGGACGGTTATGAATACCTGTTGACCAATCTACACGGTGTCACATGCTACAGAATCCTCGCCCTTATCTAAAGTAACTATTTGTGAGAATGTATTGTTCCAAACTTCACCCACCGCGAAATCACAGGGTTGGGGTTTTAAGTAGGATCTATTCTGAACAGTTACATTTGTTTCTGAGGAACAGACGTCACGGTGTGGCGCATGTGCAGAGTTTCGGATAATACGGATCCAGCCTGTCTCCTTCCGTTCTCAGCTCTGGGATTACGGCACGTCGTTTGCGGGTAGACCGGATCATCCAACCATCTCCCTGGAACAGAGTCATTTAATGGGGAACTAACAGACTGTATGGAACAGGGCCTTTTGTGAGGAACTAACAGACTGTATGGAACAGCCTTTTATGAGGAACTAACAGACTGTATGGAACAGCCTTTTATGAGGAACTAACAGACTGTACGGAACAGAGCCTTTTATGAGGAACTAACAGACTGTATGGAACAGAGCCTTTTATGAGGAACTAACAGACTGTATGGAACAGAGCCGTTTATGAGGAACTAACAGACTCCATGGAACTAAGCCTTTTACGAGGAACTAACGGACTCCATGGAGCTAAGCCTTTTATGAGAAACTAACACACTGTATGGAGCTGTTCCATTTATGTGGAACTAACAGACTGCATGGAACAGAGCCTTTTATGAGGAAATATCAGACTCCATGGAACTAAGTCTTTTTGGAGGAACTAACGGACTCCATGGAGCTAAGCCTTTTATGAGAAACTAACACATTCTATGGAGCTGTTCCATTTATGAGGAACTAACAGACTGTATAGAACAGAGCCTTTTATGAGGAACTAACAGACTCCATGGAACTAAGTCTTTTTCGAGGAACTAACAGACTGCATGGAGCTGAGCCTTTTCTGAGGAACTAACAGACTGCGTGGAGCTGAGTCATTTATGCGGAACTAACAGGCTCCATGGAACAGAGCCTGTTACGAGGAACTAACATACCCACGGCTACTCATGTAATTTCCTACCACCTATGGAACCATAAAGCTTATTCTGGCATTCTCAAGACCCCGCTGTTGGTGGCTATCCGCGTTCTCTAGGCCCACTCCATTGCCGCAACTCGTGCCTCTGCTGCGGATGTCGACTGTAATGTATTGTGGTTCATGTCTGTCCAGTGCTTATGCTGTACTCAAGTAACAATTGATTTTTGCCATTTCCCTTTGAACGTTCCTGATAGAAAAGCTATACAGGTCTGTCTCAGTAAGACATGGAATTATTATACCAACTACTGCATATATATATAAAATTTATAAAATTTACACATTAAAACATTAAAAACGCTCCGACATGTTTCGGTCCTAGGACCATCATCAGGGAGCCATGTCGTCCTTGCTAAAGTCACACTATGAAAAGTCACATTAATTTCGCTGTACCAGTTGGGTATTGTGGCAGCATGCCGTGTTGTGTAATGTTATGTTGCGAAGAGTGCCCTGTTATGGACGTAGCTTCGTTGCGTGATACTCACGTATCACGCAACGAAGCACAATGCACATCCGTAGCAGGGCACTCTTCGCAACATAACATTACACAACATGGCATGCTGCCACAATACCCAACCGGTACAGCGAAATTAATCTGTGACTTTTTATAGTGTGACTTTAGCAAGGACGTCATGGCTCCCTGATGATGGTCCTAGGACCGAAACATGTGTAATGTTTTAATGTGTAAATTTTATAAATTTTATATATGTGCAGTAGTTGGTACAATAATTGCGTAACTCGACAACATGCACGGTGTAACAACGAAAATACATGGAAGTCTCTTTTGAATTTGTAAATTTTTAGATACGGCTATTGAAAGAGGTCACATTTGTTGGTCTGGTTACGTGTGGTGTGATTTGCTTTGAAATTAAGATTTATATCCGGTATAAATGAACGTCGAGGCCACTGTCAATACACACTGTGGTTACATCTGTTTGTGTGCTGTGTTGAAACATATCTTTACTCCGTGTTCTGTTTGCCAGTGCTTTGTGTTTCGATTTACACGGATGCAATTTTGAAACTAATCCCGCTGTTTAAGTTACGTATATGAGTCTACTTAACCACTCGAAAGGCGAATTAGCCTAAATTACTTTTAAAGTTTCAGCTTGTACCGCGCAGTAAACACACTCAGTCTAAGTAATAAAAACCAACCAGTTAATGTTGTGTAGGCAAAATATCGCTGTTTGTTCTCAGATACCCACAAACATATAAATACACTGTGTGGCCAGAAACTAGACTGAGCTTAATCAGAATTATATTTAAAAATTCAGTCCGTACCGCGCAGTAAACTCATTTTCTGTTATAGAAAACAATAGTTTTGATGCTTTGCTGACCGTGCATCTTACTGTAATCTTAGTAATTAGCCAACTTAATGCACAAAATCTTGTTTTATAAGTTTATTATATGCCTCTACATGTTTCGAGCACTGTTGTGCTCATCATCAGGAGGTCAAAATTATATTATACAGTATCTGGTATCATCACACCTCTAGGTGACCGTCCCGTGCGCAAGTTGAGAGAGGAGTCCTATTTCAACCTATGCACATTGTGCACAATATTGCTCGAAACATGTAGAGGCATATAATAAACTTATTATAAAACAAAATTTTGTGCTTTAAGTTGGTTAATTACTAAGAAACCAATAAGTTAATACTGTATAGTAAAATAATCGCTGTTTGTTCTGAGATCCATACAAAACATATAAAACCTTTGTGTTGTTAGAACATAGAATTTTGTAGTGTTAAATCTGATGGTATGTATATTAACCACTGGGCTTTAAAGGGGTTAATCTTATCCGGGTTAAAAGCCCCGCCCATTGCGACCGTGCCGACATAATTTCCCTAACAATTTTAGCTGAGGAGGACATCACGATAGGATGACAGTAATGGGATTACGTTTTTAAAATTACGGCTGGCGGCATGTTAACGACGATATGGACCGTCCCACCAGTGTTGCGACATTCTGAGCAGGAACAGGAATGGAAAGGTGCAAGGTGAAACTATCCTATATAGTGACATAGGGGGGCCCACTCTGTTACATGCCACGACATGCTAATTTAGCCATGGAATTAGTTTAGGTTTTACGGCAAATTTTAACCGTTCTTCATTTCTGCAGGCACCTTTTTTTTTTTTTTTCATAGCGGTTGAAACAAAGTGTGGAATGCATAATTTGGTTGTCATATTCTAGTTTCGTACTACGAAATAATGTAGCATTTATCTCGAAATGAATTGTGTAGGACGCCACTTTACTTGATATGGCAGATGCTAGTTTCTAGATTTGCGCACAGGTATGGTTGGGGGATTACAAGGGGTGCTGATAAGTCCTAAGCCCGACCAGGAAGGAAACAAGCTAATGTTTCTGTCAGAATGGCGTGAATTTCCTTCGGCGCCTTGCCTTGCAGGAAAACAAACTTGATGACATTCAAACACTTTATTATCCAACTGATGCACCAATATACAATTCGTAGATAGAATTAAAATTATACAATATTTAAAAGTGCTGCGACATGTTTCGGATCAGATCAGGGAGCTTTGTACAGTGCTTGGCTGAAATTGTAAAAATGATTCTATCGTGTCCGTTGACATGGACGTAGTCGGTGTTATGGTAGCATATTCTGACGCGGTGAGCTTGTGAATAGTTCACTGGATAGGGAGGCACATGAAAAACATGATGACAGCTCGTGTCTCGATGTTGTTGAAATCGCGCGCGTCCCTGGCGTGCTTCCGAGCTTGTTTCCTTCCTCATCGGGCTAAGGACTTATCGGCACCCCGGTAGAGTTATCTGACATGTGACGTCGTGTTGCTGGGTAAGTTGTTTTTCGACTTTCCAAGTAACAAATAAGCTGTATGTTCGAAACGTCTGGCGTCGGTTATCCATTGACGCATCTGCACGTCGCAGGAGGTCTGAATGTTGTCGGGTTACGAAGGTAGGGAATTTAATAAGAAGCTACAAAATGCACATTTTTTGTATTAACGTTTGAATTTCAATTGTAGTGTCTTCGACATGTTTCGAACATCCAAGTGTTGTATCCGTTGCGGACCCGGGAGGAACATATCTTGGATGTTGTTCACAGGAGGGACGGAGCTCGGAACTCAGGTTAAGACGGGGAGTCGGGCAGGCCGCACACACTGTCAATAATCCCCAAGTAGAGTGTACTGGAGTTTTATTGTGCGTGAATAGAGAATAATTGCAGTTAAGACTGAACTGTATTGGTGACAAATCTCGCCAGCGGGGCTCTTCATTACCGTTAACACTCACCGAACGTCCAGCTCCATTCTCTGTTGCTCAGTCACTGTTCGATTTACACAGCAGACTGCAGCTGCAGAACAAAGCAGCTACTGTTACATGTGTTACTCCACACACTGCTCGCGCGATAAACACTTAGCAAGTCCAGTTATAAACAAAAAGAAATAGAAGGAAATTATTTTCCTCCCATGCCTGGTCTTAAGAGAGGCGAGAACTAAGCATAATAAAATTAAGCTTATGACTAACATACAGTACATACAGCAATGCTATAAAGAAAAGAAAGAAACCCACAACAACAACAACAAAATTAAAGTCTGTCAACTACACAACACAAGTGTTCTTTCTCAAGGAGATTTGTACATTTAGTTTTGTGGTATTTCTTCCGTGCATCCATATAGTAGTCTGGGCGCTGGCGTTATGTTCTTGATATCAGGTGTGCAAATTTAATAACTTTCCAACAGGATGTCACTTTATTCAGTTTATTACATTTCTGTAGGCAGCTCTACATGTTTCGGATGTTGACACCCTTCATCAGGAGTTCGTACAGCTGTAATTACAGCTTCTGGCACTGGTCAGCCGGGTCTACCACCATTCGCATTCGTTGTTGAGTTCCAACTCAGCAAGGAGAGCGGTCGGTAGTAGACCCGGCTGACCAGTGCCAGAAGCTGTAATTACAGCTGTACGAACTCCTGATGAAGGGTGTCAATACCCGAAACATGTAGAGCTGCCTACAGAAATGTAATAAACTGAATAAGTCGCATCTTGTTGGACAATTATTAAATGTGATTCTCGATGCACAGAACCATGAATATAAAAATGAAGAGTGCATTTTGTTGGTTTTTATCACATCGGTAAATTTGAATGCACGGTTCGGAAAACGTAAATAATGTGGGGAAGTTCACGTTTTTCTGTGGAACCGTACAGTTTGGTAGGTACATTCGTTTCGGAGGAACGTCCTGCGTCTTTGAAATTAGATGTATTGTTGTAATGCATATGGGTGCTTTGCGATTGTAGGTACTGCTACGAGAGACACAGCTGTTGTTGCGAAGTTAATGAACAGTTGAGTTAAACACGGTGCATTGTCGTCGTTTCTGCCGTCGGCAAGTTTAGTGACACACACACATCACACACACTACACACACACACACACACCACACATACCACACACACACCATACACACACCACACACACACACACACACACACACACACACACCACACACACACAACACACACACAC
>Ga0123354_10020483_pt1 | contig 10402 bp, 6 predicted proteins | sample TergutLab28metaG_2_FD_97872 | JGI IMG/M metagenome (GOLD analysis project Ga0123354, IMG submission 97872) | Labiotermes labralis P4 segment gut microbial communities from Petit-Saut dam, French Guiana - Lab288 P4 | ecosystem: Host-associated > Arthropoda: Insects > Digestive system > Gut ...
ACGAGGATATTTACCTGAAAAGTGACAGCGGGACGCAACTAATATTCTGACCCTCGAGAGCCTGGTACACAACTGTTATGCCTGAAACGTGACTGCGGGACGCAACTAGTACTCTGACCCTAAACAGCCCGGGACGCAACTGATACACAGCCGTTATCTGAAAAGTGACCGCGGGACGCAACTAGAAATCCCCGCTTACACCACCTCTTCAATCAGGATCTGCATGCTATACAGCACTTCGACCTCAGTTGCGTATTTATTATTCGTTGATAGAAAGTCATATACAAGCTAATCACGCCTTCTACATGTTCATACTTCCCAGTAGTTGTCATTGTAGAGTAATTGCAGTAATGCCAATACAGCCTCATTTGTGTGCATTGATCTTGTAACAGTAGAACTGCACGTGTTTGTATCTGTATTCATTCTCAGTAATTGCTTGTTCAGGATGATGAAAATTGTGTGACGAGTTTCTTGCGTCTGTTGATGTGAAACCTGTATCAGAATCGCCTGAAGTGCATCTTGGTGTGAGTATAGTGTCAGGTTTTCACACTTTCCAGTAACGTTACTTTAGTAACTTAGGTGAAAATGTGTAGATTCAGACCTGAACACATTACCTTAATTACAATTTAAGATTTTTCGTTAGGTCGGGGTAAGTCAAGAATGCTGTGTGCCGTTCTGTTCTGTAATTCTGTGTTATACGCTACGAAGATAAGCAATCTCTCTTCTTTTTATCTGAAACTTTCCCTTCATTTTTAATTTGATACATCTGGCTTGTTCGTTACTTTGGCAGTTTTCTTCCCGTTGAACGCCTAAAATTTTAGTAAATTCACGTTTCCCCTCTTAATGTAGTAACATGTAGCATACTTCAAGATACCTGCACTGTAATTTCGTTTAAAACAAGTGTATTGGTAAATCGGGTGCATGGAACTGATCACCAGGATCGTGTAGTGCCAAGATTTAGAATGTATGCACTTTTATGTTCTCTCCCGCGTAGTCTCGACGGCGGCGTTGTTCTTTACCTTTCTAAGTTTATTTTGTACCCGGTAGAGGAGAGTGAATCGGTCTTTAAGAAATTTACAGTAGGATACTCCCGTTCAATAAGTAGGAATAAGGCGTTTTCCAAGGTACGAATGGGACCTGCAGGGTAACATTTAGACAGCCTCAGTTTCATAATATGCTTCCTGTTTTCAACTGTTTTAGTTTAATGACATTTCGCATTCGATTTTACTGCCGTCCCACCATTTTTGCACAGTGTCCGCCAAACCTGAGGTATTTATCATAACGTGGGCGAACTTCTTTCTCCCGGTTGATAGAGGTCCGTGTTCTCTCCTGGCAGCCATCTTAGCACAACTATTTCCTTTACTTGATCATCTTTGAAAGCTTAAACGCTGGAAACAGACAGTAATCGTTCAACGAGAGCTTTTCATTTGTAATAAAATTATTGTAAGTTCTGTTGTTAAAAACTTACACGCGATGTAAACTTATTTTCTGACCAATGCTCCTATAACTGTGTTAACACACAAGCTAGTTTCCTGCTCGAGTGTTTTATGGAGACAATTTGTAAGCTGTATGCTTCAGAAGTAAACGGTGTGCAGTAAACCTCATTCCTCAACAGTGTTGTTCGTGACACAAACATGTAAGTTATGGGTAAGGCTAGAAACAGAGTGAGAAAGATCGACAAGGGATCGAAGATGAGATCTTATCTTATTACCATCCGTGAGTACTAGTGGCTCATATGTGCTGACGAATTGGATATTTGCAGCGAATTCATTTGTATGTCTGTGACGTAAATGTTTTTACGTGCGCGCCCGAGCGAGTTTCTTTCTTGAGATCTATAAGATAAACAAAGCCCTTGAAGAGACTTTGTAGATAATACTTGAATCGAGAGGAGTTGAAGTAACAGGAGGATGTAAAATTACACAATGTGAATTCTCATAATTTACACTGTCAGCCAAAAAGACTAGGGAAGATGTGCTCGATGTTTAACGTAACGATGCCTGTGGGAGATGTGGGCCGGGGACTAATTTTAGTCTCAAATCCTGAAGGAAATAAGTCTCATACGGAGACACGGGTATGAGTGGTTTATATTGCATTGATTCGGAAGTAAATACGGTTTGAGGTTGCGGACTTCATTCACGTGAACACTATTAGGGCGCAGTCAGGGTCTTCCTATCATGGTTCCATAAAAGGCTAGGCATTTCTTGACCAATACAGCATCTATCGTCTTCTGAACGTGGTCCGTGCGCGATGACGTTATTTACAAATGTAAAAATACAAGCATTGGCTCGATAATCATGCCAATACTTGTATTTTTAGATAAAGTACTTTCTTTTCTTGTGGCGCTTCGGCCGAAAGCGGCCCATGGCCTTTCTCATTCATGATTAGGTTTCTAGATCACACACAACGACGCGCCATGTTCGGATCTCCTGATCATCTCGTCGCAGAGACCTGTACGTGACAATACAAAACTCACATGGACACAGACGTCCATGCAGCAGGTGGGATTCGAGCCCACAATCTAAGCAGGCGAGCGGCAGCTGACCCACGCCTTAACCAAGTAGCCACCAAACCGGCATTCCTAGATAACACTACTGGCTATAAAAACCGCCGGCTCATATAACCGCCTCTTCATCCATTGTTGTATGAAGACCGAGCGCTTCTCATGTCCTTACAGCCTTCAGCGTGATCAGCAAATACGCCGTTCGGTTAAATCTCTGGAGATGCAAACACTTCCAGTTTATTGATTCTTGATTTGTGATGGGCTGCAAAGCATCCTGTCACAGATTTTGCAGAGACGAGTGCTGTGATGGCTTTTGTGTGTTGGAGTTAGGGTGCGTTTCGGCTGGATACCAGCCTAGCCGAACCGCACCCTAACTTCAACACACAACAAAGCAAGAACAAAACGGCCAATGTGGTAGTTCAACAACATAGTTACAAACTCCTGAAGATGGGCATACTAATGCTCGAAACATGTTGAGGCTGTAAGAAGTAAAATAAAAGTAACAAGTGACATCTAGTTGGTTTTTTATTCGTCAGCTCTCAGAGCATTCTTTGGACTTTAAACGTTTAGATTTCTCTCCGTTATAAACGCGCGCACGCACACACACACACACACACACACACACACCCAGAGCCCAAATGTATGTCCTGACATATAAGGTATTTAAATCCATCTGAATGTGTGTGTGTGTGTGTGTGTGTGTGTGTATAGGTATACATGCCACTGATAAATATCTAAAAATAATTATCATGTCCTCTTTTATACCTTTATCGAGAGGTCTACTACTTACGTAAAGAGAGTGTAACGGTGTATCCACCTCGCAGGTCTCCTTCAACTTATTTTATCGTCCCGGCTCTTCTGCTGTTATATCAGGGAACAGGAGAATAAATTATCCAGTTGAGCTTTGCTTCCCCGCTGGCTATAGCCGCCATGTTATTTGTTGTCTTCCCATAGGGCTATGCGAGAACACAGGATCTAACGAAAAGGTAAAAAGGAGATGAAGAAATAAAAGGCGTGCAGAAGAATAGGTTTCATCGTTCATAAACTTGGGTGAATACTTACGCTTTCTTATAAGCTTCTGAGAATCTTCTACGTTTATCAGTTATCCACATTACCATCTTCACTCATATCTTGAGATATTCCATGACTTTAATTACACTACCGTATAAACACATTTGAAGGAAGAAAGGATTCAAAGCTGCCTTCCTTCCCTTTTACCTGCCTCACTCACGCCATAAAACTTGTTTCGTACTGTAACATTTCCGTTACGTAGCCATTTATTGTGCCGTTAAATAGGCAGTCGATAGCGGCATAAAACTTATCGTTTTATACAATTTGAAACTTTTAACCTAACTTCTTAAACAGTTTTTGTAAATTTTATATAGATATGATCTGTAAGGTATAGAAAAACTGAGTACTCGCCGGGGAATTCGCAGTGACTCAGTGGCCCACATCATTGGTCACCTGCTTTCGGTTCCCATAGCATTAACCGTAGCCTACTCTGCTGCCGCTCGTACGCAGTGGCTGAAAGTGGCCAACAGTATGGGTCAGATAAAACAATGATCCCATAATAATGTGTTTGCTGTTTATTGTAGTTGGATTATGAATACGTATCATTAATTAGATTGTATGTATATATTGTGTATGGATGCTTAAATCTACCGTTTAATTGGGTACGCCTTGAGTGTGGTGTACTTCGAATCGAAACTTTGTTTTAAAAAAAATATATTACTAGGAAAGTCTTTAAAACGAGGGAGATCCTTTCTTAAATGCAGGCTATTCTCCAATATTTTATTAAATACTGGCTCTGGGCGACATGCCGGAGATGGCTTCAGCGCCATTGTGCAACACGTTTAAGCGGACTACGTTTGAAGAATATTTGTCGTGTTAGCAGTAAACAAATTTATATATCTTATGCCAAGGGCGAAGTCGTATATGTGCTTCGGCATTCGCATGACTGTGTGTCTTGTAGGTGTGTCACTCAGAATCTCTGCCTGACGACGCTTACTGCTTGCTGCGAACGTCACCGTCCGGAACGCTGCCAACTAATAATTCTAAGCATGGAAGAGATTTAAATTCCCCCATGTTTCCATATGTTATCCTCTTAACATATCAAATATTTACTCTTGTACTGCGCCGTATGTTTTCCTCACATAACGTTCATTATGTCGACAGTATGGAGAATGGCTCCTTTCTTAGCGTAAGAGAATTTTCCCTTGTATACCCATACTGCAATTAGATTTATTGTCGTTGAGTCATAATTTTAAAGCTTTAAGCCTTGCTTGCATAGTCATATTCGAATCGGCACATCTCCAAAATATTAGAAAATTGGCTCGTGAAAATCAGCAGGGTGAAACTTGCTTCCTTCGTAAGGCGGAGGACATACAGTGTCCTAAGAAATTTTCCTGATATAGTATTGGAATATTTACTGCCGTGTTGTTGGAAGCAAACATAACTACTTTATACAAAACTGTTGGCACGTACTGGCGTCTGCCTCTGCAGTTTAGTTTTACGAAGGGGTATACTTAGACGTATAATACAGTGAAGGCCAGTTGTTATTACAGGTAGTGGGTCAGGGTTCCTAAATTCATTACGGCTGTAAATTGTTTGCAGTATATGTATACATACATACATAGTGGTGATTGACGTTGAAGCTGACACTGAAGACGCTGCAGCCACTCCACTTCCTATTCACTGTTTGCTGTCATTAGATAAACGTGAAGGTTGCAGTGTCCTCATGAACACAACAGTGTACCTGTGAACACCATGAATACATTTGCGTAGGTGGAGTTAGCTCCAGACTTTTCTAACCGAACTGTTAAGGGCGGTGAGTGGTCGGCTTCACGCCCCCCAACCACTTTACCCCGGGCAAATAGTGCAATATATCTATTGCATAGAAGGCTTCACGGGCACCAGAGTTGACCTAGACTCTTTGTAGAAGAGAGAGCCTTGCCCTCGCTGGGAGTCGAACCACGATTTCTCGTTTGTGCAGTCCTTAGCCCAGTCACTAAGAATGTATAAGAATGTCACTTCTATGTTGTGTCAAATGAGAAAGTAATGCACCTAATGCTGCTGCTGAAGCTATCTCTACCGTACGATGGTTTTACAGGGGTGCTGATAAGTCCTTAGCCCGGCCAGGAAGGAAACAAACTATATTCTCCGCATTTTATGGAACTTGGAAGTTCATTACCACATTCACACCACATTTCACCACCTTTCCCTACCCTAGCCAAATCAACCCATCACACTTTTGACAGGCGCAGCTTGTTTCCTTGCTGCTTGGGTTAACCCTTTAAACATCGAGTTCACATCTGCCATTTGCTGACATTATTAGGAGCTCACCCTATTCTACACTTTAGCAGGATAAAGGTTAAGGACATACCATCATCCCGGTATACCTTCTGCCGTAAATGAATAGACTAGTTTACGTCGTACGTGTACCATTAAGGCATGAAAAACGCGGATTACATTATTTTTGGACTGCTTCAGATTGGTTTTGAACCTTAAAGTAATATTGTGGGCCTTCATGTATATCCCCCAAAAGAATTACAATTAAAATGTTTACCACATAAGTTCAGGTTTAGAATAACCTCATAGTCCACTAACCTCATCATAATAAATTTATGAATTTGTCCTCAATGAGCAATATAAGGAGCATTTGTTTACTTGTGCACTTCACAAGTGAAGATGATATCCGATCAACTTCTATAACAGGCCTAAGCTGTATTTATGCGAGTTCTCCCTTCCATTAGTTGTCTCCCCATTCTTGTTGACTGGATTATATGACATGTCTAATTTGTTTTCCTTAGTCACTAATATACGATTTTCACTCCGACAAAACCGCACAAAAGGTTTCCGAGTTAGACCTCTAATGGGCAGCATTTGAAGTAGCTGTTTACTGCTGTCATTTATGGGGTCGTTTCGTAAAGTACTTCGACTTACAACTGCCTTCACTATGGCCGTCATAAAACCTCCCTCCTACTCCCACCAACACCTCAACAAACCCCCTCCCCCCGTACTTCTTATGGAAAACATCTCTAAGATGTTTACATATCCTGCCTGATAAGTATTTCAATTCATATTTTAACTGTCCCACTGATAGATCTTCTGAGACATTTTCTTCATTTCAGCATTTCCATTACTTGCATTTCCTGGGCCACTTGCTGCTGTGTTTGTGGAAGGAGTGGTAGCAGGAGAGTTGTTTTTAAGAAGACGGAAGAACCGAGAAGGGTTACTTGGAGGGAGGGAGATCCTTAAATAATGTGAATTGATGTGTCATGTATGTTAACATGACAACATATACAAAGATTATTGAAACTGCATTTTTATGACCATTATATTGCCGTAATTGCTGTTATATGGCACTTAATACTACTAGGTAAACCTTGGTTTATACTACGCATATAGTAGTCCTACTACGAGGTGGCCCATATGATGAATTCAGTCACGTGGGCAGTGTTTACAAACACACTGCTGTAACAGCGCAGCCGGCCTCTTATTTGTTTCTTTGTAAATGGATATTTCCCTTCGTCAACTAAAGAGGAGTCTTCCAGTTAACCTGGTAAACCAAATATTGTACTACTGTAAATTATTTTTTTAGTTTTTTTTTAATGTTTTGCCGACCGTGCATCTCAGTATAATCTTAGTAATTAACCAACTTAATGCACAAAATATTGTTTTATAATAAGTTTATTATATGCTTCTACATGTTTCGAGCACTATTGTGCTCATCATCAGGAGGTCAAAATTGTATTACTCAGCATCCGGTATCATCACACATGCACAGGTGCACAGGACGGCCACCTACAGGTGTGATGATACCAGATGCTGTATAATACAATTTTGACCTCCTGATGATGAGCACAGTAGTGCTCGAAACATGTAGAGGCATATAAATAAACCTATTATAAAACAAGATTTTTTTGCGTTAAGTTGGTTAATTACTAAGATTACTGTAAATGAGTCAGGTTCTGTAATTACTCAGCATTTTGTCCATTTTGTCCACATAATTTATTCGCGTGTTTTGCGGCGATCATTTCGAAGAGCAACATTCACCGATCATTATAATGGACCCACACTACGTTTTCTCTGAGTTCACGCCATGAATCTGAACATAAAAGTTTTTTTTTCGGTGTTCGAAAGGTGAAGAAGGAACACGCCGATTTATATATAAATCATTATAAAGCAATTACCAATATTCTTGTGAACCGCCAATTTGTTATAACTCAAAAAGTCAATAAGCAACTTAAATTTATGATTTTGATATGTCCAGGTCATGTGCTGGAAATGGAAAACCGTTTGAAAATGGGGTGGGTGTGGGGCAAGGCAAACGTTCTTGGTGTTCGACTTCAGTTTTCAGATTCATATAGCGCTACTTGCAATTATCGTACTACAAGCACAAATTATGCTATAATACAACGGCTAAGAAGTTCCTATCGTAGCACCCGGATGTCGTGATCTGCCGGCCAAAATTAGTGACGTATGGTTCCAGTAATCGTAGTAAAGACCTCACTTCGACAGTTGCCATCGAGCTATTAACGTGTTGGCTTCATTTTTTATGTATCATCCAACATATGCACTCTGTGATACACAATGTTTGTCAACTGATTGGTCTGCTTTCTTATATATCTTTGCTATAATGACACCCTTACGATGGCACTCCGTGGTGGAAACATGCAGTTGATATGTCAAAAATGGTGCTTCACGGAGTGTATGTGTTCGATTGTGTATAAATTGTGAGAACATACGCTTTATGAATAACATAAAAAAAGTTGGCTTGATTAAAGGTCCCGGCTTCAAATCTCGGCCCGAAGTTCTGGGACGCTATCAGAAGCTACCAGCAAATAAAGGCGTTATTTGAAATATAGACAGATCTCATTTGTTCACATTTTCTGTGTTCATTATTACATAATTATCATTTTACTGAATCCCCTGTACACACCACACATTTTTAGGCATTTCTTACTGTGTCTTACTTAATCCGAAATTAACGACATGCCAACTGAAAGGCGCTCTTCATTAGTTTTCCTGTAATCAGAATCAGCTCAATATAGCACGGGTATCACATTTTGCATTAATCTATTTTGCTGTCATGTTTTTGTAGTTCCTTAATTTCGCGCTTTCCTGTTATGTTGCTCAGGTATTGTCCTAGTGATTTTGAAATAGTAGCAGTATCGATGTTGCTTTTAACATCCCTCATGAGCTTAATTTCTGTTATGCGTTCCTTGTGTTTTAAAATCTTCTTAGCTTCTTTCTTCATCGCATTTCTTTGTTACTGTTGTTGTTGTTGTTATTATTATTATTATTATTATTATTGTCGTTGTTGTTGTTGTTTCGAGAATTAACAGTGACAGCAGCATCTTGTAGTCTTTGTTACGGCCTCTCGCCTCAGGAATTATACTGAACGCCCTAGTGTGCAACGTTTGGATTAATTGTGGAGTTATTCGTGTGTGTTGCATACACAACATTATAATGGGTCAGTTTGTCTTCTGGCAGTGCTTAGGAATTCCATTTTGCGACTGCCATAACCGTTTGTTGCTGGCTGCTCAATGTCAAGTAATCCTTTTTTATGCTAACGGCACTTCCAAACTTCGCTCGTTCGGTAGCATGCTGATAACAGTTTCTCGTTCCCATAAATTTCAATGTTTTAAGTTACGTAATAAGAAAATCAATAATTTCTTCAAGCCCCCCCAAAAAAGAACGTTTATTTTGATAGCGTAACTAGGTAGCTGTTCCTATAGATGAGTGGCAGTGCTGTAGAGAGAGCAGCGAGACTGAGTTGAGTATGTTAGCAATAGGGGCTTATTTGTTCTGGCATCTGCATAGATTTTGGGGGAAGCGTGAGAAAGGACTGTGTGTGTGCGTGCGTGCGTGCGTCATTGGATGCGCTATGTGGAAGATCAGAATGGCGCCCAGTATTTATCCTTCTTTGTTGATAGCACGAACTTGTCAAGATCACATCATATTTTAGTTTACTTTACTCCGCAAAGTTTTGGGCATAGCAGATTCGTCTTAAAGGGAAAAAGCGTAGGTCGCAGTAACTAAATTTATGAAACGTTTATATCCATAATTCAGCGGAATCATTACACAATATTTTTAAATACACTTTTGATATATTTGAATACGACCAGAGTCAATAGGCGCTCCTAGCACATTATTTGCCGGCACATATACGTACACACACATACATACATACATTCGATTACTTCTTGTCTACACCATCGGTAGTTGCAGGCATGCCAACTCCCACATAAATGAACGCGCCTTCGTGCTCAAAGGATCACCATGTTGGTCAAGAAATCACAGGTACTGACGCACTGCTTAAGGACAACTTACACAGTGCACGAGTGAGGCGTGTCTGTGACTGCTGACAGATTTACAGCCACATACAATGCAACAAATATAATAGAATTTGGACACAATATTGAAGTGAAATATTTTATACTTGAACGAATTAAATATTGGCATGGTTTTTGGTTTCCGCTGCGGTGTAAATGAGATATGCGCTCTTCTGAGATGTAACGTACTTTAGATTTGTATTTGATTACAGATGTTTCGGGACACCCCATCGGGCCCATATTCAAAGGTCAAGTAGTTCAAGCCCCTTGAAGATGGGAACATTAGGTTGTCCCGAAACGTCTGTAAGGAACTACCGTTCTACGCCGTGTAAAATCCCAAAAGAGCGCAGACCTTAGGTAAATTCTGGTGGTATTAAGGATTATGCATTCCGTTTAACGAGGAGCTAAATGATCTGTACTCCTCACCCAATATTGTGCGGGTGTTAAAATCGAGAAGAATGAGATGGGCTGGGCATGTGGCGCGTATGGGTGAGGAGAGGGGGGCGTATAGGGTCTTGGTGGGGAAACCGGAGGGAAAGAGACCACTGGGGATACCTTGGCGTAG
>Ga0123354_10020486_pt1 | contig 10402 bp, 4 predicted proteins | sample TergutLab28metaG_2_FD_97872 | JGI IMG/M metagenome (GOLD analysis project Ga0123354, IMG submission 97872) | Labiotermes labralis P4 segment gut microbial communities from Petit-Saut dam, French Guiana - Lab288 P4 | ecosystem: Host-associated > Arthropoda: Insects > Digestive system > Gut ...
AATATTTGCACTCTATAAACAAGACCTACACACAAAAGAAAATAATATGCTCACGAAAGGGAGGGGCAGAAGATCACTTCAAACACATACAAAAACAAAAAATAAAAAAATATATATATATATATATATATATATATATATATATATATATATATATTAGTATAAAAAATGGATGAGTGTTGCTTGGCATAACCCCAGATTATTATTATTATTATTATCGAACTGCTGTCCTGATTTGTCATAACCTTCTGTCAAATACAACACCATTCATTAGTTGTTACTGATATGTACTGACCAAACATGTTTGGGACCAGCTGGTTCATTCTCCGGCATATGGATGTCATCTGACAACTGGCATTATTAAAATGAATGAATCAAACTTAAGTCTTGTACTCATATTATTATGATTGGAATTATTGATTCTATTTCATCATAAAAATAGACATCCAATAAAATTCCTTTAATCTTGCTACCTAGTCCTGGACAAATGCCAGATTGTCAAATACTTCAGACTATCAGGCAGTACCTATACTGACCTAAGCTCTTATAGATAAGTTCTTGTTACTGCCCTCCAAACACATCTACTTGTCAGTTATTTTCATTTCATCATAAGACTTAGCTGTTTCAATTATCACAGGCCCAGTGACAGGTCTTCCTTCAGAACAAACTGCTGTAAAACCACCTTATCCATTGTGCTAATTTAGGTGCTATGAATGCCAGTCACTCTAAAAGGTCCTTCACACTTTCACCTGATGCCATAAAACACTGTAACTGGTCTATCTATTTCTTTATATTGTAGACTGCTGATGATCAAATGTCATATGAAGCCATAATCTCTCTTTGGCTTTTGCCACTTCCAAGCTGCCTACTTATTTCAAGTTCCTGAAGAATCAATGTTACGCATTTCCTCTTGCAGTAGTACCTTCTTTACACATCTTTGGATCTTTCTTACACCATTATAATAACTTGGTGGTATCAATAAGTTCAAGATAACCCAAAATAAAATCACAGAAAGTACACACAAAGGTTACAGATGGTGAAACTTCTGGCCTTGGAACTACTTTTCTGAAGTCCCTTATCAAAAATGCTATATCATCAGGGTGTTCAATTAAATGAATTCAAACAAACTATTTTATATTTCACCAAGTCGCTTTAATAACATCAATTATCAGATGCCATCCACATTCACAAGACTCCTGAGTTGTCTACACTGATACAACCCTTGAGAACGAATAATTTTATTAATACCATCACATTATATACACTGCTTACCTACAATAAATGTAACTTCTTGTATTCATTGTACTGCCTGATTCTAATCATAGAATTCAAAGTAAAGCACTTACATAACATTTTACTTATAAACTGAACTGCTAAATTTCCTGTGGAAATAATCAGCTGTTATACCCTGTATATCATGAGCAAACACTAACATACTAATATAGGAAATAAAAAAAATTAAACGGAAATGCTGCAACTGCTGCAGTTAAAAATAAATTATCTGAAATACATTTTAGTTGTAAAGTGAATTCCACAATTTTCTGCATATACCAATTTCTGTTACACTGGCATATTGGTACTGGTACACACACTAATTTACTCAGTAACAAAATTACAATAACAAAAATTTGAGTAATAATACAAAACATTTCATTATGTGACAAATCTGCCAATACCCATATTACTGTTTCAAGCCTGGAGAACAGGGCGTTCATGTTTCCCTTCCAGGTTCATGTTGGTTGTAGAATACCCTGTTCCTCCCTGAAAAACATTTCAACGCATCCACACATCAGAATACAGTTCATGACCATGAGGGAACTATTTTATGAATAACAGAGAACACCACTGTACACAAAATTGAAATGTGCACATCATACAGAACAAGAAAGGGAACATGCACATCAGGGGTACCATTAAATAGGCATTTTTCATTTATGCATTATGCATATCTACAGTCTGCACATACAGTATCATCTCCCAGTCAAATGTGAAGTCAAAAACCTAATCCAAATAGACATGGGCTCTTCTTACATGGATCCCACACATAAGTGACTTTGATAGACACCAAGTCATCCACCAGGTTCTGTTCAAGTTTTTCATTAGTTGCTGGAAAGAGTCACTGAAAAACAGTACCTAGGACAATACTTCTGATAGCACACCCTTCATGTAGCTATTGTTATAATAATTTCTCAAAATCAGGCAGCTTTGTGCAAAGACACAGCATGTGTTCTAGGCAGACGTACCTTGTTGACTTTTACGAGGTACAAAAGTATTCTTTATTATCCGTGTCATGAAATCATGAAGTTGAGGTAAGTAAGTGTATAACAGAAGTGTCATATACTGCATACAAAGTAAAGTCATGAAAACATATGCGGAGAGTGGTATAGGTAACTTCAGCACTCGATACAGTGGTGGTCAATTTCATGCCCTGGCCACTCTAAATGGGTACATGGGGCCCTTTCACCCTGCTGAAGTCCAGGGAGAAAGAGCCCAGATTATTCATTCAACAGAAGCCTGGGTCAGTCCCAAAGCTCTGGAAGTCTTTCAGAAGAGAAAAATCTCTTTCTCTCGCTGAGAACTGAATCACAACTCCTCAGTCATGCAGCCCACAGCCCAGTCACTACACCAACTATACTATCCCAGGTCTAGATGCTGTACAATGTTGCAACATCTGTCGAAGACTTACAGAATATATGCAAAAATACATTTAGAATCTCAGTAAACTGGTCCTTGCAACACATGAAAGTGAACCTGATGCATATATATCTACAGATATAGATGGCTACATAATCAAGTTAATCAAACCCTGTAAGAGTACTCAAAAGGTGTAAGTTTAAGATACTTTGGACTACTAAAAGTGAATTGAACTACATAAAAATCAGAATGGTATGATAACATTTTGTTTTTCATCATACGATACAAATTGGTCCTATCATTGGATGCTGTTACTTACAGACAGATGGATGAACATGGTAAAACAAGTAGGTTTTCTTCAAAATTTACTTCTGAAACATGCCTACAAATACCAGATTATCTATCCAATCGGTGCTAATGTCAGTGTTTTTCATCAGTCCTGCCCTCCCCTCATACAACAATACTGAACAGTATCAGTACTCAGTCCAGATCTTGCCCTGCAGGGTTGTTAACACAGCATATGTTGCTAGTTGCTGACCAGTGTTTTGTGACAGCCTATCACTCCCTTGAAGATGGGATCAACAGGCTGTCCTGTGACATCAGTAAACAGTTACCAATATACATAGTCATGCCATAAGTTCTGTCCCATATTCTGTGCAGTCCGCAGCTGGAGACAATGAGGTGGAAGGGTTCAAAGGTTGGTTATATTTGGACTATTGACCCTTCAGGTACTCGTGCCGAGGCAGTTTGCTCACGTCTCTCGCAGTGTTAACATGGAGTTAGGTTTCAAGGAAAACCAAGTGGCTGTGACTGCCCTTCACAAAAGGAGAAAATGAGATTCCCAAATTTTCAAACTCTTGAAACCATTGAAAATTTCGCGAAAAATCGTCTACTGGGCAATTAAACATTATAAGGAACTCAGGGGGTGTCGAAGACAGTGCTCAGTCAGGACACCCAAGGTGTGTGACAACTAAGGCCGCTATCAAAACAGTGTGGGAGCAGATTCGCCGAAATCCACTCCAGAAACAGAATTCCTTGTCCCAAGAGCTAAATATATCACCCCGATCGATGTCATGCCTCATCAGGGACGATCTACACGTGACAGCCTACCGGCGGTTGAATGGACACCTCCTTACTCCCGCTCTGAAGGAGATCCAACACACAAGAACAGAGCGTCTCCTCCAGTGGCACGCCGAGAATGGGCATGAAAACATCCTCTTCAAGGACAAGAAAATCTTCACCAATGAGGAGCAGTACAACCGCCAGAATGACAAGATTTATGCTCAAACATCCCGTGAGGCAAAGGAGAAAGTTCCAAGGATGCAGAGGGGTCATCACACTTCCTAAGACATGGTTTGGTGGGAGGTGTGCCATCAGGGGGTGAAACCTCTTCATTTTTGCAGGAAAGGAGCGAGAACTGATGCCTGAGAGTATCAAGAGGATGTGCTACAAGGAGTTGTGAAACCTCTTAACACAACTCTCTTCAATGGTCAGAAATGGGTCTTCCAGCAGGACTCAGCTCCTGTCCACAAGGCCAAGATGACTAAGGAGTGGCTGGAGAGGCACATTCCAGCATTTATCAGTGCCAAGGATTGGCTCTCAGGGAATCCAGACCCCAAACCCCCTGGACTATAAACTGTGGGCTGTTTTGGAGGAAATGGCTTGCCGAAAGAATCACAACAACATGGACAGTCTGAAGAGATCCCTCGTGAAAGCAGCGGCAGAGATCCTCCTGAAGACGGTGCGTGCTGTGATAGCAGAGTGGCCAGAGCGTCTCAGGGCTTGCACCATGGCAGAGGGCAGCCATTTTGAGTGACATTATTATAAATAAAAACTTATAACTATTGCTAATAAATTATTTGGCTCAAATAGTGGATGTTCTGTTTCATTTTCCTTCTAAGTCACAATATACTTGGGAGAGAACTTATGGCAGGACTGTGTATAATACACTGCATAACAGCCCACAAGAGCAAGGAACACATCTCCAACAAAGCAAAACTTTAAATCTCATACAGAACTCTGCCTCTTCATATTTCTGACCTAACTACCTGGCATGTCAAATATATCTATGTCATAAATGACCAGATGTTAACATACATGTATGTGTATCTCCAAGTAAAATGCTTGTTATTCTTATCCCATTCTAACCAAACTAGAATTTGATCAACAAATTCTAGTTAAAAGTCTCCAACACAAAATTCATGTAAATCCACCCAGAGGAAGCCCGTTTGTAGACAGACAGAAATAACAAACCCAACAGCTGCTTCTCATCATTCTTTTGCAAATACATCCAGAGTTCCTTATTACATGCTCATACTCATCAAAAGGGTATTTTAGTCAACACAACTTGTTTATTAAGAGACGAGGAGACTGATTTTGATGAATTTTACACTGCTGGATGACCCAAATGAAAAAAAGTGTTATTACCCTCTGCAGAGGAATTATGTCTTGTTCCTTCATTTTCTCTCCTGTAAGTGGATGGCACCAATCCTTCTTGATGATCTTCTCCACACATTCCATCGTAACTACATCTCCCCTGAAACAGGTGTGTAAGGAGTTCCGTTTTCTTGAATTATTAAAACCATAACCTTGAACAAATGACCATTACACTAATTTTCATTATGAATTTAGCAGTTAACAGCAGCTAGCCAGTAGAAGCAGTCAGCAGCAGCTGCTGTGTTTTTGGATCTACCCACAAGGCTTCAGCATTAGGAATAAACCATTTTTTTTTTCTAGCTTGCACTTCTCAGGGATCACTCTTCCAAAATCAAAGTTACTATTTATGTCCTCTTAACACTGTACTGTAATGCAGTTACACATGCCTTAAGTAGTCACAGTAAGTCACATTTCATTCACATTTTATACCGCATGCCACAATGTGTTCATTATTTATATCATAATTTTCTGATCACTAAATACAATACCTTGCATCTTCCACAGTCTCATTTTCTCACTCATCAATCCAGTAAGATCTAAAAGACTATAAAAGGCCCCTGGGTAGTTCAGTTGGTATAGCGACTGACTACGGGTTGGACAGTCCAGGATCGAATCCCGGTGGGGACGAGATTTCCCGCAAGCCCTGGGGCCCACCCAGCCTCCTGTACAATGGATACCGGGTCCTTCCCGGGGGTAGAGGCGGCCGGGGCGTGAGGCTGACCCCCACACTCCCATCTAGAGAGCCGAGGTCCTAGAAAGAGTAGAGCTATACCTCTACTCACCCTAAGGGCCTTCGTGGCCCATAAAAAGGGTGAAAACCTACCTAAAAGGCTGCTTATTATTGTACTGATAAGTTTATATTACCATGGAATGGTTAATGATAGTTTCATGTGTCATACACATGGAGAAGCCTTTACAACCAAAGAACATCAAAATATTATGAACATGTTTTACTATCAAAAGTAAAAATCCACAGAGAAAGATATGACAGATTCCGAAGAAAAGTGCTGAAACTGTAGCTGATTTATTCTTCATGAATACCACATTCTGACATGGTGGCAAAAAGAACAAGAGGTGTAATGTACATATGAACATGACACTGAGGCACATTCGCATAACCAATGTTGTCGCCAAAAAGGAAGAAGTATTACACATTCTGAGTGTGGGGTCTGGGGCCCATCATCCAGCATGTAAAGCACATGCGTCATATTATATTGTCAACTGTGGCCTATCTGTCTCGACCATATTTTTCCACATCAACTCAAAAAGGAACAATTTTTGGGAAAAATTTATTCAACATAAAACGTTTGTTTCAATATTCTCTAACACTTTTGTCTAAAACATTTCTCACTGTAAGAAAAATTCAGCGAGATATTATCATAAATGTACCTAGATCTTCATGTAAATTACCCACTAGTCTTGTCAGATTTTAAACAAACTTGAATTTTCTCGACAGTTTCGAAAAATACTCAAATATCATATTTCATGAAAATCTGCCCAGTAAGAGCCAAGTTGTTCCATAAGGGCAGACACACAGACTCACACACACACACACGAAGAACCCAATAGTTGCGTTTCATAATTTTGTGAGTGTGCCTAAAAATCAATTCACCTACTGAGAATGAAACCCAGGAAATAGCCAGCACTTCACTGATGCAACCATCCCTACCTATCCTCATGTACTAAATGAGAAAATATAAATGAGACTAAACATAGAAACTGTGCATCTTAACATATTTCTTCATTTATATGAATGCAAGAATCTGGTGCCTAAATTATTTGTGGCATCTGGGCTTGACAAAGCATTCTGTATGTCATTACATTGAACCCGTTGAGAGAACAATGGAAGTTGCAGAATAAATAGCAACATGCAGTAACCACCAAGCAAACCACAAATGTTTGGTAAGTACAAACATTCTGTGGAATACCTGCTAAATCACTATGTCTCACGCCTATGAACTTCTTCTTCTGGAGAATAATATCTATGTCCCTCCATTACTGGTGCTGTGCTACAAATCGGAAGGTCGACGGTTCAATCCCAGATGGTGTCATTGGAATTTTTCATTGACATGATCTTTCCGATCGCATTATGGCCTTGGGGTCAACTCAGCCTCTAACAGAAATGAGTACCAGGAGTATTTCCTGGAGGTAAAGGCTGCCAGTGCGTAAGGCTGACAACCTTACCACCATCCTGTGGTGTTGTCATGTAATCTAGGAACCTTAACTTCCTGGAACCCTCTGGGCCACTCCAGGCCTGTAATGGGATTGCTTTATCTTTTACCCTGCTTTACTGACAACACCAGACATGTTCAAGCCAAAGATTACATAGGCCCATGCAAATATTTACACTAATACCCTCCAATAACTGTTGCAGGTGGTTCATTGTCTGACATTCCCTTAGCTACTCATGGTATCACAATGAACTTTAATTATCTTTTATAGCATAAGTTTTGAGTTTACTTTTCAGGCAGTTTGCATTTAACTGTATCTAATACATGCTCCAAGTACAAATATGATGGCCCTGCCAATACAACAAACCCTCTCCACAATCTTCAATTTTCAGAGAAATACTTATATAGAAGATGTTTATCTAGCCCTTGTGACCAAATATCACACATTTGCAATGCACAGTGTGATGCTCAAAATGCCAAACGTTCTTTAGATATGGCTACTTTTATGTAGCCACTAAGTAAATTCTGATCTGCTGCAGGTAGCAAACTGGACATTTAGTTCCAAAGCCAAAGGGTTAAACTTGTGCACGATTATAAGGTGACCATTTTCAGATGAGTTATGAAACAATTCTTCTTATATTTGGGCAAATACAGTAAAATAAGATTAAAACATATAAATCAGTATTTAAACCATGTGTATCTCTATACAGTGATATCCATGTTATAGCCTCATGCATATCTGTGAAATGTTCAGGACAAAAGCTAGATGCTCCTCCCATAAAATCAGGCTGTAGAGGTCTGGAATGTAAGTGAACCAACAAAGCAACACCCTATAACACATTACAAATAAACCTTACCCAAGTGACAGTTCCTCTGGGAGTTGGTACTGCATCACTTGGCGATTAGTGCCCTACTTTTCAACACAGTAGGGTGGTCTCGTCTTCAGCACAGATTGTGTTTACTTCTCTTGTTCAGCTGTACAATATTTTTTAGTTCAGTTAAACATGTATGGCAATTAAGAACCAATGGTTTTATGCTCTTTAAAACCATCATCCTGTTCTCTACACACCTGACCTCTCTTATATACAGATAAAAGCCAACTGACTGTCCCATGTTGGACAAGTTCGTCATCAAGTTTCCAGCACAGTCAAAATTCAGCACCCTCATAAAGCAACAGGACTGCAAAGACAGAAGAAATTAATTGAACTCAGCACAGAGTGGTACTTACGTAGTTTTAATAACTGCACAGGGGACTGAGTTGCTGAGGATGTCATGGGTAATAGGACACATGTAGCGATTCTGTTTCACAATCAAAGCCTTCTTGTCATCAGGATCTTTCACGGGTGTAAACTTTATATCAATCAGATCCTTGGCTTTCAGAGGTTTCCCACTTATTGGGCAATACACTGTCTTGTCCTACAAGACAAAGAACAACATGTTATGGTTTGCTGCAATTTAGGCTGTTGCAGTGTTGTCCCACATCTTAAAAGAAGAGAATACAGATGTAAATGTCAAATTATTAATTATAAACTTACAACAATGAACATTTTCTTTGATGATGACTTACTAAAGGCCAAAATGTGTTCATGTAACTGAGTGTTATACCACTACATGTAAGAAAGAACATGAGTAAGTAAGTGCAAAAGCAAGCAAGCAAGCAGATAAGTAAGTAAGTAATTAATTGAGTGAGTGAGTAACAAACAAATCAAAACAAAAAGATTGAATAATACTTATACTTAACTCCCAAACATTAAGTTAACGTTGCCCATTGCAGATACAATTTGAAATCAAGAAAATGCATTTTCATATATAAACAAACCAGGCAAATCAATACAGAACAATGTACACAATTTTAACAGTATTAGAAACAATGTGGTATTCATTTAATAACACAACAGTAAGATACACAAGACATATTAACACACAATGCTACATTATAATGACATTTGTAAAATTTGTGAGATTTCACAAATTACTGAATATTTTTTAACGCATGTCCACTTTGGTTTTAGATAATGTATATTAATGCCTGAAGATGGTTAAAATGACTGAAACATGTCGCAAACTTTACCAAATTAATAAAAAACGGTTGTACCTAACAGAACTGTATAATTTATTAAAAGTGCATATATTAAAGAGTTCAAATATGATGAAAATCTAAGGCAAATAGTTTGTGTTAAACCCTGACCTCTCTCAGACGTAGAATTGTTAGTTAAGTATGAGCATTTCATGGGCTCCTTATCATGAACTTTGGATTTAAACATACAAAGCTATTAACTATGCAGCAGTGAGAATGATTAACATCAAATTCACGTCAATTTCTTCGACCTGGCAACAACTGTCTTTCTGCCCTGATATTATCTTCTCTCTAACTGTACCAATCAGCAAACAGGCAAACACAGACACTGAAAGGTTAAGTTTAGAGAGCTGGACAAAATCATGTTTCATTTACAGCCAAAACTCAAAGACATATTTAATTGGCTGTACTAAGACATAACGTAACTTGATTTTCAACACATAGTTCTGACTAAACTAATTCATTTTCATTCAAAAAATGACCTCAAAATGTTAACTTACAGGTTTTTTCAGGGTCTTATCCTTGGCCTCAGGAGTTTTGGATGGTATCCAGAAGCTGGGCAGATGCTTGTCTCGTCCCTCTGTCATGTTGGATACAGATGGCTTCTCAACATTTGATGGATCTGCTACAAACAAGGTAAGTTCATTAAGTAAAAAATATCTCTGCACAAAACTGTCATTAGCACAGATTTCAATTATGTTAAATTTGCCTAGTACAACTTCATTTTCTCACACTTCTATGTTTGCGACTGTCAACGTACAAATAAAAAAATATTTCACACAGAATTTACATGTATCTTTATGCCATTACTTGATATGTTCTTGGAGGTCAAATCCAGGTGACTTCAAATAAAAAAAAAAAAAAACACACACACACAAACACACCCACACACAAAAAAAAACAAACACAAACACAAACAAAAACACACAAAAAAAAAAAAAAACACACAAAAAAAAAAAAAAAAAAAAAACAAAACCAACCAAAAAAAAAAAAAAACAAAAAAAAAAAAAAAAAAACAACCAAAAAAGAAAAAAACACAAAAAAAAAAAAAAAGGGGGGGGGGGGGGGGGGGGGGGCATCTACA
>Ga0123354_10020487_pt1 | contig 10402 bp, 5 predicted proteins | sample TergutLab28metaG_2_FD_97872 | JGI IMG/M metagenome (GOLD analysis project Ga0123354, IMG submission 97872) | Labiotermes labralis P4 segment gut microbial communities from Petit-Saut dam, French Guiana - Lab288 P4 | ecosystem: Host-associated > Arthropoda: Insects > Digestive system > Gut ...
CAGTGTTCACTGTGCCTGCGTGACGCTTTGCGCAGTCAGCCATGTTACGTCACCGCTGGGCTTTCTCATGTATAGTGCTTGTAACCCTAAGGACAACTATGACATGAGTGCGAGTGTTTTTTTTAGTTCAATTTAATGGCTTTATGCCACTCACAAGTTAGTTTGATGTTAAGTACAGATATTAGCATTACAGAAACCACATATTCCTGCCAGTTTTAATATGTATTTGGTAATCAATAAGTGTGTAACAGCTGTCAAATTTTCAAACTTCTCTGACCATTATCTCCGTAACCGTTCAACTTTGGACATAGGTGTTTTGGGTTGTATCGGTATACTTTAACATAAGGAACACCCTCCCGAAGTCTGGCACATTCCTCCTGGGACACCCTGTATTCATGGGTCCGTGCATCGTGAATCAAATTTAATAATTTTCCAACGAGATGGGACTGTACTCAGTTTATTACATTTCTATAGGCAGCTCTACATGTTTCGAGTGTTGACACCCATCGTCAGGAGCTGGTACAACTGTAATTACTGCTTCTGGCACTGGTCAGCTGGGTCTGCTAACATCCGCTCTCGTAGGTGATTTGGAACTCAATAACGAGAGCGGATGGTAGCAGACCCAATTGACCAGTGCCAGAAGCTGTAATTACAGTTAATGTATACAATCATATACGTCAGCACTACTTATTTATTAAAACATGGTTCACCCCGACGAACTGTCTTTCGTCGGAAGGAACCATCCGGACACGTCGTAATGAAAACCAAACACAGGACAGCTACACCAGGCCTTTCCACAGAGTGCATCCAGTTCAAAAGGAATGAACGTTTATATTCCAAGTTACAACCGACAACGGATCCTGAAAACGACGAAAAATTCCAGCTTATTACCAATCACAGAACAGAATAGAAGGTGGAACAACCAACCCCCACTACATGACTGAACGGAACTAAAGAAAGTGAAAACCAACCAGACAAATCCACCTGGACTAACAGGATCTGAACATCATTTCGGAATATATATGACAACACGGGCAACCTTGAGAAGCTGAATCTACCAAAACTTACCCCAGCGAACGACAATATATCAATACCTTAGACTCGCATAGAATACATTATCGATAACTTTGAAATGTTGCAATTGTAAATACCAACCCATGTTTTAAACATTTTAATCATAAATATAAGCTACGCATTTTATCCAGTCAAAAATACTTACCAGATTTTATGTATTCTTACGACTGTAAAATATATTGGTATCCCAATATACACACAGCACCTATGACTTGTCTGTCGCAGGCCTGAGGATGACCTAATGTTGGATCGAAACATGTAGCATATGTTTTAATAAATAAGTAGAGCTGACGTATATGATTGTGTTCAGTATATGCTCATTCTAGCACTTCGTGATGCTTCCTTTCAATGTAATTACAGTTGTACAAGCTCCTGATGATGTGTGTCAACACCCGAAAAATGTAGAGCTGCCTACAGAAATGTAATAAACTGAATAAGTCGCATCTTGTTGGACAGTTATTCAGTTCAATTAAATAATTTATGATGTGTGGTTGACCTGCATCTTAATTCAGTATGGATAAGAAACCAACTAGATGTCACTTTGTGTTAACCTTTATTTCTCCTTTACAAGTTGCTCAACATGTTTCGGGCAACCATGTGCCCACCTTTAGGAGCTGACGACTGCGTAGTCTTCAGCTCCTGAAGATGGGCACATGGTTGCCCGAAACATGTTGAGCAACTTGTAAAGGAGAAATAAATGATAACACAAAGTGACGTCTAGTTGGTTTCTTATCCATACTAAATAATTTCTGTTAGTGACTGTCACTAGAATGGAAATTGTGTTTGCATGTGAGGGTGTGAAATGTGTTCTTTAAAATTAAAGGAAGAAAGAAGTTTAGGGTTTTGAGTGAAACAGGACGCTGGGGAAAGTGTATAGGGCCGAGGTAGATGCAGTAACAGGAAGACAGAAATATTGCAGAATGATTATTTTAAAAAAATTTTTATTTTTAACTGGATTTTATTCGGGCGATTGAATAGGACAGACATATAGCATGCATGGAGAGAAAAAATATGAATAACCTTCATCGGAAAACTTGAATAAAAGAGAACATTTGGTAGGTGTAATCGCTGATTTCAGGTAATATTAAAATTTATCTGAAGGAAAGGGTTTTGAGGGATTATACTTTATCACTCCGTGATAAGTGGGTCCCCGTCACGGCGGCATGGCGCGTCCTCAGTTTGCGGATGGAAGATCGGCCTCCAATATGGAAGGTAGCTGCGAATATATTGAATAAGCAGTCGTGGACGGTAGACAAGGGGTGGTCCAGCTTGGGGGTTGGGCGAGGTGCTAAGAACTCCTCACCGTAAAAACTTGATTTGTTACGAAATGTACATACAGAAAGCACTTGTGAATGCTGTAATGAACCTTAGGATTCCATAAAATAGGGGGAATTTATTGACTAGCTGAAAACCGGTTAGCTTTTCAAAAAGGAATCTGCTACTTGGAGTAAATAAGTAAGTAATATACTTCATCATTTGTCCTAGAACGCCAACTAACGGCTAGCTCTTGTGAAAAGAGTAATGATAATTCCATCTCATAAAATCGAAGTATTCCTTGACTGGTACTGTAGTTATTTACTTCATTAGAAGTAATCTGTTTCCTGAATTATTTCAACTGACGGGTTGGTAGTTCCTTGGGGTAAAAACAAAATATAATCGGGCCTAACACAGTCATTAAAATTAGTACAGTTATGCGCCGCATAACGACGTTTCGGTCAAAGACGGGCCGCATATACGACGGTGGTCTCTTAAGATTATAATATTATAATTTAATATTATAATAATTACCATTGTGTTACAATTGCCTACAGTATTCAGCACAGTAACATGCTAGGAAAAGTTATGCAGTCAAACACAACTTAATCACTGAGGTGTATTTAATGAATATGTGATGGAAACAACAACATGTTTCGGCCTGTATTGGCCATCATCAGGTTGTCTAGGGAAATTAAGGGCTATCTATATGCATGCGCGCGCGTGTGGTGTAGAGATCTCTACATAGTCATTAAATACACCTCAGTGATTAAGTTGTGTTTGACTGCATACCTTTTCCTAGTTTCACACACACAACGGGGATGAGACACTTCCTAGATACAGTAACATGCTGTACAGGTTTGTAGCCTAGGAGGAATGGGCTATACCATATAGCCTAGGTGTGTAGCAGGCTATAATATCTATGTTTGTATAAGTACACGTTCGCACAACGACGAAATCGCCTAAAGACGCGTTTCTCAGAACGTATCCCCGTCGTTAAGCGACGCATATCTGTAGTGTGGATGCCTTATCTCGTGATTGGCCTGCACATAAATACAAACTGAACCAATTACAATTAGAAACATGGGAGATTGGAGAAATCAGCTGGTAACGAGCTTGGTTTCAGGCTTAAAACCCCGGAGTTTGATTACCTTCAAAACCTGCTCAGCCTCGAACACATGAGCACGAGGGCTACACTTTCGTGCTGGACTGTAAGGTTATTATTTCACCTTCGTCTCTGCCGGTGAACGGAAAGCCTGGAGCTGATATTCACTACTACGTCCTGACACCTTGAAGGTGTGACAGTGAGACGCATCAGCTTCCCCTTTCGTTACGTGCACGCTGTTATATATTATTCCTTAGACGTGTATAAATGCAGGCGCCGTAGTAAGAACTGATTATGTCTATGCTGTTCTTTTAAGTTATCATTACGATAGTCACCATGTTCGCCCTTATCATTTTCTTTATTGCCCAGTTCTTCTTCCGCTTCTCTTATTATCTTTTGTCAGAGATACTGAAAATTAACATCTCTTGGCCCTTAACAGCGGACCTGCAAGACTGGAAGTATTCACAGTAATATTTCTGAAGATTCAGGTCTCCTGGGATGCTAAGTCGTATCATCTGGTCTTTACCGACGTTTCGAAGCATCGTTTTACTATCCTTTTCGTGGTCATACAGCCCGAGAAGTACTACTTATTCGTAGACAGTTGGCTCTAAACGTGAAAGGACTACAATCCTTCGAAACGTCGGTAAATAAGAAGTTTGTTCAAAAAGTATCCGGACTGACCACAGTACATGAAGTAGATAAGGCTTACGGGCTTTTAACCCTAATTGTCTTCAACATAGTTCACTTCCGCAGCTAAACACTTCGCCCAACGTTTCTGCCACTGTTGGAAACATTTTGCGAACTCCTCTTTCGGGATGTCTAATAGTGCCTTCGTCGAATTTCGTTTGATGTCCTCCGTTGCCTCAAATCGGTGTCCTTTCAGAACTATCTTAAGCCTTGGGAATAGGAAGAAGTCACACGGTGCGAGATCTGGTGAGTATGGCGACAGCTGCAAATGAGCGGTGCCGTTTTTGGGCAAACACTGCTGCACAAGATGTGAAGTGTGTGCGGGCGCGTTGTCGTGGTGCAGGATCCAGTCGCCATCCCGCCATTTTTCCGGTCGTTTTCGGCGAACTGATTCACGAAAACCTCGCAAGAACTCCACGTAGAATTCCTTGTTAATTGTTTGCCCGTCGAGAGCGTACTCGTGGTGTACGATACCCTCAGAATCAACAAAACGCCAGTAACATGGCCTTTGTTTTGCTTCGCACCTGGCGCCCCTTCTTTGGTCGCGGAGACGTGGGACCCTTCCACTGTGACGATTGCTGTTTTGTCTCTGGGTCGTACCCGTAGACCCAGGACTCGTCACCTGTCACAATGTTCTTAAGAAACTGCACGTCTTCACATGAACGCTCAAACAAATTACGAGCGATTATCTGACGTTGCTCACGTTGGTCATCTGTTAGCAAATGCGGCACAAACTTCGCGCACACACGTTTCATGTGCAGATCATCGGTTAAAATTGCATCACATAAGCCCACGGAGATCCCACAGTCATCCGCTATCTCTCGTACTGTCATTCTCCTGTTATTGCGAACGATTGTCCTAACTTTAACAATCATTTCCCCGTTTCTGGATGTTGACGGTCGTCCCGAGCGGGGGTCGCTTTCAACGGAGGTTCTACCCACTTTAAATCGACGGAACCAGTCAAACACTTGTGTACGACCCATTGCATCTTCACCGTATGCTTTCTGCAATAATTGATACGTTTCCGTTGCGGTTTTCCCGATTTTAGTACAAAACTTGATTCAAATGCGTTGTTCGCTACTTTCACACATCGTACAAATCGCTATGACATAAATGCACGTGTTACTTCCTCGGCCTACTACAGGCAATTGAGCAAACGCAGGCACATGTAACTTGTGTCATGAGTTGCTGAGACATGTACGAACATGTCAAGACTAGTTGCAAACACATCCCACCCAGTGAACAACCACTACAATTCCAATTCTGATACTATTTGAACAAACCTTGTATTTAATATTCCATACCATGTACACCCCTAGAACACTTAAATTTTTAGGCGCGTTTGTAATATTGTGGAAAGCGAATATTAACTTTGTCACGTTCATTCGTCCGCATGGAACAACTCGGTTCCGTCTGGAAGGATTTCCATACAATTTTATTTATAAGGATTTTTTTCAAAAATCTGGCCAGAAAAGTCAAGGTTGATTGAAATCTGGAAAAAATAACGAGTGTCGTACATGAAGACCCAAGTGTATTTCTGATACCTCTCTGAATTCTTTTTAGGATGAGAAAATTTTTTCGACAAATTTCTAGAGGAAACAAAATATGTTTTGTCTTCAATACATTTTCTCCGAAGATTGTGCCGTTTATGAGATAATGTGGGAAAAAGCACAAACGAAAGTTATCTCAGTATTTAACCAACTTGATGCACAAAATTTGTTTCACAATAAGTTTTATTTCATGCCTCTACATGTTTCGAGCACTGTGCTCATCATCAGGAGGTCAAAATTGTGATGAGCACATGGTGTTCCAAACATGTAGAGGCATGAAATAAAACTTATTGTGAAACAAATTTTGTGCATCAAGTTCGTTAAGTACTGAGATAAATATACTGAGATGCACGGTCAGCAAAACGTTAAAAAAAATAAATCGTTGTGTTTCCACCGCAAAAATAGTTCCACGAAGGCTCCACAATGATGTTGTGCCTACATTACTTCTCTTGTTATCTTGTGTACAGTGCGGACGGTGCCGTGCGACTCGCACGGCACCGTCCGCACCGTACACACGACCTACGCAGCGGCTCTCAGGACCACCACCCATCCAAAAACTCGGTGCAGAAAACCATATGCTGCAACTCAACATCTAATGCTCCTGATGATGGGCATATGTACCCAAAACATGTCGAGCTAAGAATACACGTCATCAATAAAATTACCTTGTTGCATCAAGTTGGCATTTCACTTTATTTCATGAGGAAGATGCACGGTCAAACAACCCTCAAGTACAATTAATTATGTGGAATTGTTAGAGTAATTTTCGACATAATAAATCAAATACTGATCAGATAATCCTCGTACATTGTGAAACATCTTTTAATCCAGTGTAACAATACAGCTGTCATTTATATATTGAAAAAACTCTGTGAATTAGTTATAATGGGGGTATTGTATCAAATCCCTGTTGAGTTTTGAACACCAAAGATTGCAGTGAGGTTAATAAACATGTTTAAATAAATTCTGTGGTAAATTCCGACAGCAAATATTAGAAAATTTTCTATTCAGAAAAGTTTGGAAAAAGGGAGATATTTATCTTATTAGCTTTTCACTTTATCATTATAATATGTGATCAGGAAAGTTCAAGTGCACCAGAAGGTTGTCAGTTGAATATAAAATGGCGACCTTCTGGTCTAGGCTGATACAGTTAATTCATAGGCTAAAACCATAATTACTGCATAGCAAAGCATAGACGCTACCTCAGTCATTTGTAGAAAAATTAATCTGGCAATAAGTGTTGATAAAACTAAATATATATTCACATCTCCTTAGCAGATAGAGGAAAAATTACGACATAAGGATAGCTTCTAACTACTTCGAAAATGTGACAAATTTCGAGTATTTTGTAAAAAAAAACTGAAGCACAAAAATTTAGTATCGAAGAAATGAAGCATGGACGAAAGTTTTCTAATGTCTTCTATAATTCGATTTAGAATTTTTGTCTTTAATTTCCTGCCAATTAAATGAAGGTTAAAGTATAAGGAAATATAATTTTGACTGTTGTGAAATGTGGGTGTGAATCGAGGTCTCTCACATTATGGAAAATGTGTAAGTTGTTTGTTTTAGAGAACAGGGTGCTGAGGCTGATATTTAAGCTAAATGGGGAGGAAATAAGATGGAGGAAGCTGTATAACAAGGAACTTTATGATATACACTCATCGCCAAATGTTTTCCGGTCGATCAAATCAAAGATGATGGGCTGGGATAGGTTTGTGGCACACATGGAGTAGAATAAAAATATTTGAACAGTTTTGGTGGGTAGAACCTGAAGGAAAAATACCGCTTAGAAGACGAAGGCGTGGTTGTGAGAATGACACTAAACTGTACCTTAAAGAAACGATATTGGGCCACGTGATCTGGATTCGTCTGGCTCAAAATGGGGAAAAATTGTCGGGCTGTTTCACACACAGTCATAAATTTGCATCCATAAATTTCTTTGAATTTTGACTAGAAGAAGAACCCTTAGCTTCTAAAGAAGACCTCTTCTCCGTGTGCTTAGGAATTGTACGACCATTCATGTAATTTTGTTTCCCTGGGAATAATTCCAATTTGTTTAGATTCAGTGCAGGAGGCAAACCACAAAATATATACCAAAAAAACAAATTTTAAAGACGAATCAAAACATTTTGAAAGAAATACTTGACGGTCTCTTATAGACTCAAAGAGTTGCTGAGAAATCAAAGCTCTTTTATAAATACAACCAACTTTGAATTTGGTAAAATCATAAAACAGATTAGGAGCCGAAATAGCCTGATCAGTTCTTATAATAAAGCCAACAAGATGCACTAATTTCTCAAATTTATTTTTGGAATAAACCTCTACATGATTCGGACATTTCCTATGTCCAGCATCAGGAGTTTTTCACTGTACACACAGCAGTGGTATATGTCATACTGTTTTGGTGACAGCTTGCGAATAATGTAGAGTTTTACTCTAAAAATAAATTTGAGAAATTAGTGCATCTAGTTGGTTTTATTATAAGAATTTATCACGATGCACAGTCACCTGAACGTCAAAAATCGTGGTCAGCGTAGCGTCTAGGCTAAGGGCTGGGAGATTTGGGTTCGAATCTTGGCGAAGGAAAAGAATTTTGTCTTCCCCAAACGTCCAAACCGTCCGTGTGGCCAACACATCCTCCTATTTAACCAATAATGGTCTTATATTCCGGTCCGTGAAAGTGACTACGTGCCCCCATCTAGTGCCGAAGGTACGAATTAGGAGAACATACATCTACTGCCCCCATTTATGTCTTTTTGGTGTGGACAGGGACAACTTTACTTTAATAGATTAGAGTGACGTGGCTAAAATAAAAAGAAAATCCCCGACTTTTCTGGAACCTTAAATTTCGTTATTATGTTTACAGAAGCTCGCAATTAAATCCAGTTCAAAATCCAGTTTTATTCAGATCCCATTTTCCAAAATATTCCTTTATGATCCATTTTAATATTATCCTTCAAACTACGCGTGGATCTCCAAATGTTTTAGCCTGTGTCCGAATTTTTATCTACCCAGTGCACACTACAGGCTTTTTTTTTATCATGTTAGTCGTCCTTCTACTTTCTCTGCCTTAGATTCAAATATCCTTCTCAAAATCCGGTTCTTAAAACAAATTGAATCTATGTACTTATCTTAAAGTCAGTAGACAAAAAGAAAAACAAAAAAATCAGAGGAAATATTTTCAGTATTTTGGGTTACTGCCAATGTTCTTCGTATTTTTCATGAATTGTGACTACGTGCTTTTTGTAATGGTTACAAATAAGGCTGGATCCTACGACGCATGCTAAACGCGCTGCTGAGGCATGAATAACGCATATTTGATAACGTATATGTCACAAAGCAAATATCACTCATGCAGCGGACAGGGTGACTAATCGATATCAATTCAATTACGCGTCGTTGTGAATGAGTTGAGTGCGCATTTTCGTGGGGAGGAGCACAAAATTGCTGCACTGATGAAGTTACTAAAAAAATATACATAATTTTTCTGTGATAAGTTCATTTCAAACACGTAGTAAATTTGTTACTAGAAAGTTAAATGCCATTTGGACGTGAAATTCGAGTGAGTAAAAGTAAAGTATTTATTCGGGTAAACTCGAATGTTATATGTTACAGTACAGTCGGTTCGTCATAACAACGGATATAATTAACATTTCCGTACAATTGGGGACAACATATGAAAGCCTTATTTGTAAATGGTGCTTGACATGTCTACTGACTTGTGGAACAATTAATCTGTTTAAAAATACTTCATCGAAATTAATAACTCGCTAATAGCCTGTTACGTTGAATTAGTGGGGGTCGAATTCAATTCTTAACGATGTTTTACATTGCACGAATGTTATCCTGCTTTCGATTATACACCATCTATTTGCACTTAGGAGTAATTCTATTACCTGCGAGATTTGATATTCAAATGACGGTGTTGTAGATTCAAGGCCTATGGGATGTTACGTCCTGTCGACTGGTATTTACAGAATTTTCGGAGGGACTATTTCCCCCTCTCATTTTACAGAGTTAAGCACACTAAGCGCATTACCATGTTCAAAAAATCCGGTCACTGGACTCTATTCAAATCTCATTTAATTCAGTACACAACTCCCTGACTTTGCTTAATAATTCATTTAGGCGCGTTTGCAAAATTGTGAATAGCGACTTATAGTTTCGTCATATCTGTCCCTCTGTACGATTAGCATGGAACAACTCGGCTCCCACTGGACGGATTTTCATAAAAATTGATAATTTGAATATTTTTCGAAAAACTGTCGAGAAAATTCTAGCTTCATTAGAATATGACAAGAATAACGGGTACTCTGTACGAAGACCAATGTACAATTTTTTTTTTATATTTTTCTCACTACTTCTCAGAGTGAGAAAAGTCTCAACAAAGTTAAAGAGAAAATCGGAACACTTATTTTTATATTTCGATACATGTTGTTTTCGGAAATCGTGCCGTGTGTGAGGTAATGTGGGAAAATATTGTAGAGACGGGCAGGTCATAGACGACAATATGGCTCATGCTTATTTCATTCTGTATACCTAAGGCGAAGGACACACACACACACACACACACACACTCACACACACACACACACACTCACACACACACTCACACACACACACACACTCACACACACACACACTCACACACACACACACACACTCACACACACACACACACACACACACACACACACACACACACACACACACACACACACACACACACACA
>Ga0123354_10020488_pt1 | contig 10402 bp, 4 predicted proteins | sample TergutLab28metaG_2_FD_97872 | JGI IMG/M metagenome (GOLD analysis project Ga0123354, IMG submission 97872) | Labiotermes labralis P4 segment gut microbial communities from Petit-Saut dam, French Guiana - Lab288 P4 | ecosystem: Host-associated > Arthropoda: Insects > Digestive system > Gut ...
AACGTACGTCAGCACAATCTATTTATTCTATAGTATGGCTACATGTTTCGACTAGATGTTAGTCATCTTCAGGCCCCTACACTTACTTTACCAGATGCTTTGTCCACTTTGGGATCCCATAGTATTTACACGTGAATTACTTATTTGCTAGAGCTTTTAGAAAAGTTAATAACTACAGAGTTATTGTTATTTGTACAAACTCACGGTCGTATTCAATAAGATAAATCCCAGCTACTAGAAACGCACCCGTTCTGTTATAGCATATCGACAAAAAAAACCTCCAGGAAAACTCCACCCAACATCACCGCGCAAGCACTCCAAACTGTAATGTGACAAAGGCATCCCACAGTTGAACGTCCAGTGAACATCAGAGCACTATATAGGAAGGAGTTTCATGCTGTAGGGGTTTCATGCTTAAACACAGCCTACAAATAACAATAACTCTGTCGTTATTAACTTTTCTAAAAGCTCTAGCAAATAAATAATCCACATGTAAACACTATGGGATCCCAAAGTGGACAAAGCATCTGGTAAAGTAAGTGTAGGGGCCTGAAGATGACTAATATCTAGTCGAAACATGTAGCCATATTATAGAATAAATAGATTGTGCTGACGTACGTTTGTGTAATACTTATTGATTTTCAAGCACATCGTGATGCTTTCATTCAGAATATTCATTAACACTACTATTCAATTGTAATTATTGTATTGTGTTGTAACCGGTATTTCAGGTTCAAGTCCTTATATGTACGGACGATTCAGGTTCACACCCTGAACGGTCTCCATGTAGATAGACTTTTATTGGTCGTAAATGATTTAATAAGGAAAACCGTAAGAGGTGTGAATGCCGTTATAGCACTGAGAAACTTGATCCTGGGCACAACATTCGTCAGCTATCTGTTTGGTAGAAGCTCTGCAACTGAGGGCTTCTGTATGCAACACGAGACGTTATCGTTGAGACATGATTCATTCAGTAGCAGCAACTATACTTTCGTTTAACGTTAGTTTGATGTCTAGTGATTTAAATCTGAGCTGCCAATGAGATTCGGTTTGCTAAAGAATTAATTCGGTCAATGGGATTTGTCTAAATTCGAATTACAGCCAATAGAATCACTTGATACATAAGGGGTAGTTAGTTGGAACGAAGAAGTAGACGTGATGCGAGGAGGCACTTTCTTTGGACTGTTGGAGTTGCAAGCATGCAAATTTCGGTGCTCCGTAGAAACGTATATAATTTAGGCAATATTTAATTGTAAATTGTTTTATATAAATAGATCAATGTAGAATTAAGTGTTTACTCCAAATGTCGTGGTGATTAATACCAACCAATGTATTTTACGTTTGATTATTTTGTTTTGTAAACTGCATTGCAGTTGACAAGTGCAATTAAATAAAGAACTCTGAATCGCGTGTGTTTTAGTGTGTCAAACAGTCGTAGTCGATCGTGGACCTTTTAGGGAACTCCCACATAAATTACCCCGTGATAAAGACACACAAGCTTGCTGATAAGCCTGGAAGCTACACGCCCAACCCCACACGGAAAGGGTACGGTAGCGGTGTTTTGCATAAGTGTTAATGCACCTGTTTCCACAAATTATATTAGGGGGTCCACGGAATTAAATGCCGGTGCTATTTTTAGGCGCCTTCTCAAAATTTTCGTAAAATGACTGTTAGCTTCGTCATGTCGGTCCGTCTCCCGGTCCGACCGCTTGGAACAACCCTGCTCCCACTCAACGGATTTTCATGAAATTTTATATTCGTGTATTTTCCAAAATCTATCGAAAAAAATTCAAGTTTCATTAAAATCTAACAAGAATAACGGGTACCCTACTTGAAGACCAATATGTTTTTATGAGCATAACTCACTCAGTTCTTCTTAGAATGAGAAATGTTTCAGACAAAATTTGTAGAGAAAATCAAAACACACATTTTGTGTTCAGTAACTTTTTTAAAAAATCGTGCCTTTTGTAAGATAATTTGGAAAAATATTATATAGCCGGACAGGCCACAGGTGACAATATGGCGCATTCGCATTGCATGCTGGATACCTAAACCTACAAACACACCCTCAGAATATGCAATAATTTTTTTTTCATTGCCACAATGGTTGAACAAAGGCGCCTCATTATTACGTTATTCATACATTACTTTGTTATAAATGATATTGTAAAATGTACTGATAAAGAATGTAGGCTTGCCTCTGTCAACAGGCAAGTTATGAGGATGCTCAATATAATGAGCCCCCTCTGAACAGAGTCAAATTTCAGTCTTGTAGTAAACGGGATGTACGTTTGTGTTTCTTAGTTTTGTGGGCTGAACTAGATTCTACGCTGTTAGCGTAGGTTATCAAGTGTCCATATGTAGAGCACAGCGCTCAGTGTTCAAGCAGGTACGCAGCACTTTGTCACTAACATTGTTTTATCGTGAAGTGTCGCTTTGTTTGTTTATTCCGTTACATTTCGACTAGCAGGATTGTTCTTCCATTACCCACAGTGTAACAACTTTTCTTGTCTGTGTTAAATAATTTATAAGGATGAGGAAACCAACAGTTTCTTCACAATTCTATTAGCGTATAATTAAGTTTTTATTTAGGCGCTTCCGTCAAATCGCAAAAAGCTTCGTTATGCCTGTACTTCTGTCTGTCCTTTTGTCCGCATGGAACAACTCGCCTCCCACTCAACGAATTTTCTTGCAATTTGACATATCATTATTTTTCGAAAATCTTTTACGAAAATTCAATTTTCATTAAAATTGGATAGGAATAATAGGTACTTTGCATGAAGACAAATATACATCAATGATCATACCTCTCAGATCTTCTTAGAATGAGGAATGTTTCGGACTAATTTGTAGAGAAAATCAAAATAAACATTTTGGGTTCAATAAACTTTTCTCTAAAATCGTGCCGTTTATGAGATGATGTAGAAAAATTTTGTAGAGACGGATAGGCCACAGATGACAATAATGCGCATGCGCATTGCGTGCCGAGTACCTAAAGCTACAGACAAACACTCAGAATATGTAACAATTTTTGCTTTTCCACTGCAACTTTGGTTACACGAACGCGCCTCATTGTTACGTTACACGTTCATTGCCTATCTTGTAATAAAATTTAAACGTATATATATATATATATATATATGTGTGTGTGTGTGTGTGTGTGTGTGTGAGAAGAAGGTAAAATGTACTGTACTTAATAAACAAGTTGAGGAATTTATCTTGGTAATTAACCAACTTGAGCACAAAATTTCGTTTTACAATAAGTTTATTTCATGCCCCTTCATGTTTCGAGCACATGGTCAAAATTGCATTACACAGCCTCTGGTATCATCACACTAAAACAAGTGAGTGGTCTAAAATTACTAAAATACAATTCTATAAATATGAGCACATAGTATAGAATGTACGTGTATTTTATTAATTTTAGACCACTCACTTGTTTCAGTGTGATGATACCAGAGGCTGTATAATACAATTTTGACCCCCTGATGATGAGCACATGTGCTCGAAACATGTAGAGGCATGAAATAAACTTATTGTAAAACAAACTTTTATGCACCAATTTGGTTAATTACTAAGATAAATATACTGAGATGCACAGTCAGCAAAACATCAAAAGTTGAGGAATGTTTGCATAAAACTAGAGTTCTGTCACCTTTATTCATATTTTCAATTCATGAATGTTAACATTATTTGCTCAACATAAAGAGCGCAGAATTAATGAACACTGGTGTACTGAATGTGTGATTGCACTTCGCAAGCAACAGATACATACGGGCTGAAATAATACGACGCCGACCCCTCTGCAATCTAAGGTGTATGTCTGCTGCCGCTCTGTTGCTGGAATTGCAGGTTCGAAAACCACTAAGGGCATGGGTATTCGTCACTTGGATTTGTGGCGTGCTGTGTAGGTAGCGGCCTGTGTGACGAGCTGATCACTCGTTTAGGGGAGTCCTACAGGCTGTGTGTCTGATTGTGTAATTAGACTGCCAAGGATCGACTTGCGCTGTTACGCCACACATACAAAATAATATGAAATTTAGTGATTAAAACTGTGATAAGCAAACAGACAGTAAACAAACAATAATCTCACATAAAACCAACCACTATCAGTTTTTTTATGTCACTGCAGCCCGACGTGGGCCATGGCTTCCTCGTTCTTGAGGTTTCTATATCACACACAACGACGCACCACAGTCGGTAGGACTCCTCCAGACGAGTGATCAGGTCGACTCAGAGACCTCTACCTGACAACACCCAACACTCACAAGAGAAAGACATCCATGCCGCCGACGGGATTCGAAACCACCATCCCAGCTAGCGAGCGGCCTCAGACCTACACCTTAGACCGCGCGGCCAATGGGATCTCCTTAATATTAGTGATCACTTTTTCCAAATTGAAGAGAAATAGAAATTATATATTCCCCTGCCCATGGCGCAACAGCCCCTAGTGGGCTCCATTATCGAGGCTTCACGATCACACGCAGACACACTACACTCGGTAGGACTCCTCTGGAATAGTGATCGGCCGGTTGCTGGCAACTATATCTGACAACACGCAACACTCACAAGAAACAGACATCCATGCCCCCGGCCGAGTGCGAACCCAAAATCCCTGCAAAGAGGCGGCTGCAAACCCACGCCTTAGACCGCGTGGCCGCTGGGATCGGCTTCGAACCTACATAGCTACATAGCTACATAGCTACTCGTACAATAAAATATTAACTCTTTATTCTTCAGTGTGGAACCGGAACAGCGTAGCCGGTATTGGGACTCGCTACGGACTGGAAGCTCCGGGTTTCAAATCCCGGAAAGGGCAAGTCTTTCCTCTCCTCCAAAACCGCCCAAATTTCTCTGGGGCCCACCATTCTTCTACGTAATTAGTACCAGGTCTCATTCCCAGGGTTAAAACGGCTGGAGTATAAAGTTTACCATTCAACTCCATCCAGTGCTGAGGTTAAGAGAGAGTGTTGCTACACCTCTAATCCCTTATGTGTCTTCATGTCGTAGACGCTTAAAACTTTACCTGTTATTCAGCGTTATTTCACGAAGTAAGAATTATATATTTCATTTATTGCACCCTTCACCATATTCAATAATGAAAGTGACGCTTTTCACTTGCTTGAGGGATTTCCTTCTGTCTTTCGCATGGAGCTTAACACACAAGATTAAAAAGCAGATTATTCTGTGGCAGTAATTTGGAACAGGAACAGAGGCGCGAGGATATGGCATATTTCGAGATTCCATATATATTTGCCTGGAAGGCCTGAAGAAATTATGGATGCTCCCCAGCCTGCATTCGAATATAAAAATCCCTCAGCTGTGGAGCAGTCTCGGTGTTAAGTTGAGTGGTATGATTCCTCTTATGTGTCGTATGTGGAATACTTCTCTCCCATTATGTGTCGTATGTGGAATTCATCTCTCCCACTATGTGTCGTATGTGGAATTCATCTCTCCCACTATGTGTCGTTTGTGGAATGCATCTCTCCCGTTATGTGTCGTATGTGGATTGCATCCCTCCCGTTATGTGTCGTTTGTGGAATGCATCTCTCCCGTTATGTGTCGTATGTGGATTGCATCCCTCCCGTTATGTGTCGTACGTGGAATGCATCTCTCCCATTATGCGTCGTATGTGGAATGCATCGTTCCATTATATGCCGTGTGTGAAATATATCACTCACTTTGCGTATCGTAGATGGGGAAATATTAAGAAATTAGGGAACGAAATTTCACGAGTTGAAGATGCAAGATATCCGCTACTAACAAGAGATTGATAATTTTTATAGACTTATTCTTCTATAAAATTCAAAAGATCTGCTTTTACTTCTTTGTTGCCTTCACTTATTATTGATGTCCAGTTGCCTGTCCGTCTGTCAGTTTGTCCTCGTATATTAGCGTAGCTCCCACTGAACGAATTTTCGTGAAATTTGAATTTGGAGATTATTATGGACTTTTTCTAGAGAATCCAAGTTTGGTTACAATCGAACAAAAATATAGGACAATAAACTTGAAGACCTATGCACTGTTCTTTGTTGCCGGCGAAATGTTCCGCCGAAGAAGCATTATTGTGCAGGACTCAATATTTTTACATCGTTGACAGTGGTCTGTAGCTCAATCATGCACAGAGAACGCAGTGTTTCCATTGCAACAATGGTTACGCGAAGGCGCCACAATGTTAGGTTTCACTTGCGTTCTGTATCTTCTTCAAATAATAAAGCCACCGGCCTTCAGCCAGCGTTTTCAGCCTCTTTACGTTATGCCAAATACAGTAAAACATGTGAATTTGGTCACCTTTGCAAGTCGGCCACTTGTCACGGGTGGTCACACTTCAAGGAAGCAGAAATTTTTATGGTATTTTATATGTTTATTACCCCATAACTTGTCCACATGCTGTTATCTTGAACCTTTGCCACAGTTTTAAATTTCGTTCTATGCTTTACGTTCAATTTGAACATCCCAATATTGGCCGAGCTGAAGATTTGTACAGCTTTGTGTCACGTTGTATATGGACCGAAACCTCGTTCGTTAGCGGAACTATTTGTGGCCCACTCAACAGCCACCCTTTCTTTACAAGTGTGCAAAAGAGATCGGCATTTCACGGTGGAACTAACCCATTGCTCTTCTTGAACTTCGTATCCAATGACAGGGTTATGCATGTTACCTTTTTCTATTTCAGCTTCTTTTATCTGCACTCTGAGCACACAAATGATAGTGTAGGTTTCGACTTTTGTAGTGTCAGGTGGTTGTTACTGTGTAACACACAAAAACTGATGAAAAGTAATGTGAGCTCTAAGCGAGACAGATTAAAGTGTTGAGCATGGAGAGGAAAAAAAGAAATGCTAAAGCTAAGGGTCAAAGGTTTTAGTCAACAAACAGTTGTTGTGAAGTTCACAGCTGGGAATATAAACAAAAGCAGGGGTGCAATACTGAAGGCTTGGGAAGGAAACTAGTAATGAAATAAACAGACAACTGAGAAGAACAGATAAATATTATTACTAGTAGTAGTATATCGTTTGTTTCCATTAGGAACACCGGGCATTTTATAAGCATCTGCACCCGATCCTGTTGCTCGGCAACCTCTGAACTTCGACCCATGTTTTGCCTCACTTTCCTGTTTCCTCCAAAATGGTCCTTTTCCAGGTTTGATTTCGTCTTTCTCTCCTTCTGCCTCCCTGCGTCTTTCAATTCATTGCTTGTTTTTCGATGGATTCGTCACACCGCTAATTTTGGCATTTTAATTTGTAATAATATAGGCTTCTCTCCAGTAGCTTCTCAGAGCTCTGTATTACTCATTATCGCAGGCCGTCATTTGCCCATAATTCTTCGCGAACATCAGTTAAAGAAACAATAAGAGATATGATAATATTAATGCCGTAAATTTACAATTTTTTTGTTACATGTCGTGGAAGGAACATCCCGGTTAGTGAACCAACGCTTCAAAGAAAAGCCAGTGAAAATCCACTGAGAAATAATTTTGAAATTTTCCAGGCCAGCAAAGGATGGTTTGAATCGTTCAGGACACGACATAACATTAAATTTCGATTTCTGTCTTGTGAGTTAGGAGTAGTAGACATGGCTGCGGTTGGAGACTGGAAATACCGGGTAATAAAATGAATGTACGCCTTCAAAACAATTTAATGCAAATGAGTAGGGACAAAGGGAAAAGTGCCTATAAAAAGTTTGATTCAGAAAGGGGAAAATTATAAAGTTAGGGAGACAAACCTAGGAAATGTTAAGTTTGCCTTTGTGTTGTGGTGCCATTGATGAAAATTTAAAGCCTTTAGTTACTGGCAATGCTGCACTCTCTCCAGCATTGAAACCACAACGGACAGTCAACAAGCATCGGCCACTTGACTGGAGCTCAAATAGAGAAGCATGGATGAAGTAGGCAGTTTTTAAAAAATAACTTAAAAATAGGAATCTTGTAGCTCACTGAACGCAATGTTGGCATATTCCAAAAATTGCCCATTTGTAGTTAATACTAGGATTGACCTAAAAAATATAACAACTACATGCGACAAAATTGGCGTCTGGCGGAGTGTATTTTGACTAAGATGTATGATGGTACTGTCTAATGTAGTTCTTGTGTTTTTGGGCTCAATTTTTGTAAGAACTCCAAATGCCAGTTTTTTAGTTGTGCCACTATTGCACTCAGTGAGCGATATGATGCAAAATCAAAGCGGGAACACTTTTTTTGCTTGTTGACAAAGCAACCATTTACTCATTCTGTGACAGAATGGGTGAGCAATGTGACAACGGAATTTCTTCCACCAAATGTAACATCTGAAGTTCAATTTTTAGACCAGGGAACCAAACGAGTTGTACAAATAGCGATATCGCGAACAGATGTACCGTACTATGTCACAATGTTAGGCGACAGTACAATCAAACCTGATTGTAACCAATAAATGTAAGAATGACATGCACATCGATGGTCAAGTACTGCTTAGGAACAGATTTCAACAGATTGTTTGTGAAGTGCTTCCAACGAGCGGGATTCTGTGTGATAGAGCTAACATTTGATAACTCTGTTACATATAACACACCCTATCATAGGTACCCACAGCAGTAAAAATAATAAACATGGAATTTGTGTTAGCACTTTTGTCAAGTAAAGAGAACGATTGTAACCTTGACAGAGGTGGCGAAGGGAGAAGCCAGATGGTTAGATGTTTACCTGCAGTAACCAGTGTATTCTAGTTACAAATACGGGCTGAAATGAGGATGTTTAAGGCATAGGTCTGCGGTCGCTTGCTTGCTGGGATTGCCGATTCGAATCCTGCCAGAAGCATGGATGTCTGTCTGTTGAGAATGTTGTGTGTGTTGTCAGGTGGAGGTCTCTGCGAAGGGCCGATCACTCGTCCAGAAGAGTGCTATCGAGTGAGTGTGTGTCCGTGTGTGATCTTGAAATCTAAAAAATGAGGCGGCCAAGTCACGAGGTAGGCTGTTGCACCACAGGAGAAAAAATATGAGATTGTTGCTTGTGTGTGCGAATTAGCAGAATTAATTTCCGTTGCTGTCTGTCTGGTCATTGTTGTTCATCAATTTTAATTTAGGCTTGTTATGGTCTGAACACCTAGCGTAAGGAACCAGAGGCCTTCACTCTTCCGGGATGTTACATGGAGTAGGTTTTCATTTGTTTACCGACATTTCGAGGTTCAGTCCGGACTTCAATGGCCACGCAGTCGGAAAAAATTTCTAGGAGTGGCGCAATGATATAGACGTTCCAAACGGGATCTATGCTTTTCATCCACACAGATTTCCAGGACACTGGGGACCCTTCACACGCTCTGGATATCAAAGTCGTTCCTGCAAATACTTATAAACTACGGCCAGGGGGGAAAAATGAACACTGATTCTTCCCCACTCTCACTAATTGTCTCTTGTATCCTGGCTATTATTCCACCACTCCGTCTTTCTTTTTTCCTTCTCTGCTTGTTACTGGTGTTTCCAGAGGGGGTGTAATGTAGGTGGGTGATGGAACCAGCACCATCGGTCTTAATTCTTTTTCTGCCCCGAGTGCTGTAGGCAACGTCTGGTATCTACGGTAGCATTATGCACAAGGTCAGTGACCAGTTGGTTCTCACAAACTCGTCGACTCTTTGTTCGGAGCGAGAACTCTTTTTATTGCGGAAAATTGTGTGCCTCGTAATGGCTGGGAGAGTGGCAATGCATGTCGTTAAAACTGCGAGCTGCAACTCGTGGGGAAGGGCCGAGATGGTACAGGCCAGAAACCATATTTCGTCGTTCGGCGAAACTGACGAGTCCATTTAAATCGGCGAGGTCCTCAGTTCAGTCGACTACTGGCAGCCGAGGTGTGCGCGTCGGCGGTAGTAATGCTGGTTACACCATGTTCCGAGGTAGTGTGAAAGGTACTGGCTACCCACTTCATTCTCCAGTTTCCCTTTCACTTCCCCTCCCGTGCGTCACCGTGTGCCATCACATTTCAACTGGAGTCAACAGAGGAGTGGGCGTGGACTAGGCATCAAAATGGCAGAATGGAGGACGGCAGGTACAAGAACGGAGAAACACGACGTGCAATGAACGGATTATGTAACTTCAAGATGTTTTCGCCTAGCCATTTTTGCAGTGGAAGAGCAACAATGCCTTTCTCTGTGCTGTTGATCTACAAGTGACCGTCAGCATATAAACACATTTGGTGTTGCACAACAATGCCTTTCTCTGTGCTGTTGATCTACTAGTGACCGTTAGCATATAAACACATTTGGTGTTGCACAACAATGCCTTTCTCTGTGCTGTTGATCTACAAGTGACCGTTAGCATATAAACACATTTGGTGTTGCACAACAATGCCTTTCTCTGTGCTGTTGATCTACAAGTGACCGTCAGCATATAAACACATTTGGTGTTGCACAACAATGCCTTTCTCTGTGCTGTTGAT
>Ga0123354_10020489_pt1 | contig 10401 bp, 8 predicted proteins | sample TergutLab28metaG_2_FD_97872 | JGI IMG/M metagenome (GOLD analysis project Ga0123354, IMG submission 97872) | Labiotermes labralis P4 segment gut microbial communities from Petit-Saut dam, French Guiana - Lab288 P4 | ecosystem: Host-associated > Arthropoda: Insects > Digestive system > Gut ...
CATATGCAGCGATCTGTAAATGTTAACATCGGTAGTTAAAATAAACATCAGTAGTGAAAAGTGTTAATAATATCACCACCCGCCACTTAGACCACTTAGATTCCTTGAGAAAAAGACATGCCTTCCAATTGAATAGCCGAGTGGGTTGTAATACCGAAAGTATTAAACTTTGTCTTTAAATTTTTAAAAATATTTATATTATGAATATTCCAGATATTTAAATGCCCGAGTTTCTTGTCAGAATTATATTTTGGATACCTAAATTCTGAAATCAGTACCACTTACTTAACGTAAGCCTGTAATAATATTGTTTCAAGTTGGAGGGAGCATTTACCCGTCCTGAAAAATTACAGTTAAGAAATAGTGAAATGGAAATGCAAATTTTCCTTCCATGCACAGTGAAGGTAGGTAGGTAAAGAAGTGCAGTTGATAGGATGGAGCATAACAAAGCTCATGATAAACAGACCCCGTCAATCGTTTGGGACTGTGTGTGCCCGAGGCTGGTTTTGAAAGTTTGAAGAAGAGAAAAATTTCTTGCACTTGTTGGGATACGAACCCCGTACTTCCAGTCTGTAGTCTAGTCACTGTACCAACTGAGCTATCCAGGTTTCCGATTGTGGTTACAGTCTAATGTGAAGTGACGCTGGCCTCTTTTTGTTCAACCGCAATGGCTACATACCATGGGAATTCCGACTCTGCGTGGGGGCTGGCCTTATCTCTTCGTCGAGTCCAGACAAGCCCTGGGAAATTGTCGGTCTCATATTTATAATATTGTAGATATCTTTGTCTGCGGCTAAAGTAAATGGAGCTTAAGAATGACGGATTTATTGATCTGGTATTGAGGTTAAGAATATGTAGCAATTTTATCTACGCTACCGCTCTTCGTCTGATTAGGCACAGGGTTGTCCTGCTCTGTGTTTACTCAGCAGCATAGCGGCGGCACGCTTTGTATCACGAGCACCACAGCAGAGCAGTCGTGTGCCTGGTTAAGTGGTCTTCAAGGGATGACACTTCACTCAAGGGGTCTAGAGGCAAGCTGTTGCGTCGAAGATGACACTCGAGTTCCGCAGAACACAACACAAAGCTTTTCAGCAGTCTTATACATACATACCATTTTCTGCTGCCATTTCTAAATTTTTCCACCGTCATTCTAAAGCAATAATAATAATAATAATAATAATAATAATAGGTATATTTTGAAATTGAATTTAAACAATTAGCTTAGCATGTCATTAAAATTTCTAACAAACCAATGCCAAAGCCATAAATTTTCGAGAAACAAACTAAATAACACGACGAGGACAACAACAACAACAACAACAGCGTCACAGAATCTAATAACAAAACAAATAAATGAAAGGAGTTAGTCAAGACATAGCCCATCAGATGTAAGGAAGAGAAATGTAGAAAGTGAATTAACCTTTAAGACCTAAGGATTACTGCATTTAGTGCCATATTTGACACTACGACTTTACAGTGTCCAGTCCACCCACATTGTATTTATTCCTTTATATTAATCCTTACAATACGGAACAACTGTTGTCTATGCAACATTCACCGATTGGTCTTTCGAAAAGCGCATTTTGCTCTCTGTGTGTTACAAAGTGAGTCGTTATGTATAATATCGATTATTTGCAATCTTAAAAGAGTCAGTTACATTCACGCAAGAAAGGGAAATAGAAAGAACGTTAATATTTATAATTAGAAAGTAAAATTGGGTAAAAGCAAGAAATAAAATTTTGCCCTAAATGTCGAAATACACTTCCGATTCCAATTTATAGAATGCAATTATTTTTCTCGTGTTCATTATTTACAATTTACACATAAAAACTGATTGTTAGCAAAATACAAATTAGAGGCGACACATTTTTGCAAATGAAGAATTCGAAATTTTATCTTAAATGAATATTAATAATTGCTTTTGTAAAGAGTGGAAGGGTTTAAGCTGGCTCAGAATACGCTAGAATTTCAGGTTTAGTGAAAAATTTGAAGAACGTTTCGTAATCAAAAAATTTCCTGGCCAGCTGTATCCCTTCAGAAGCGAGACGTGTAGTCAAGATATTGTGGCTCTATTCCTCCGGTGATTTATGCTCTTACATAATTCATAAGTCACTGGTAAGTTTTTGCTTTCTTCCGTTTGCAAGATTTGTGCAAAACTGAACGAATGTTTGATGCATTTAGTGCTTTATCCGCAGATATCGTTCCATTGTATCGCTGGAATCTGTGGTTGGTGCGGTCGATGTTAAATTGTTTGCATTGTATGGGCTGCGGAAACGTGGATTATTGTCCCCTGCCCTACGCTGGTTTTATGTTATGCACCGGTCACTACACATACTGTATGTGTGTGCACAATGAAAAATAGGTTACACGCAGCCACCACCGTTATAGCAGAGAGGCTTTATTGTTTCGCAACTGCTATATCATACTACATGTTTTTAAAAGGAAATATAAAATATTTCATTCCCCTCTGTTCTTAATTTAAGGCAGGTTTTATCGGAATTTTAAGGTAAATGAACGGACAGTTTGCATAATTTGTTGCTCTGAGTCTGTGTCAACATAGAAGACGGCTGTAGTATAATATACGAATAATGCAATATTATATATATTGAGGTGTTCTTTTAGGATGTGATTGTACTTACATAAGCGCCGTGATTTACCAACGGCTATTATGACCGGGAAGGGGGTGGGGGTTGTAGAAAACTAAGCACAATTTTAGTTGATTTGAAAACTGATTGTGGAATATGTGAAAAGATGGTCCCCATAATCACTACAAACTCTCTTTTACATCTACTTAGTTTTAACTACCCTTTTGGCAGTAACAATATTGTGGCACGCTGACATTGAGAAATATTTATACTGCGATGATCGTAATGCTAAGCAGGAGCGACATTGGAAAAGCTTAGCAGATGGCAATAATGGTACATGGGAAACATAGCACTGAGTGGCAATTATAATGTGACACGCTCAAGATTGAGCAGCAATGATATTGTGACACAAGACTGACAATCAGATGTAATGATATTGTGACATTTGTCACTCAGCAGTAAAGATACCGCGACATTTTACACTGAGCGGTAATAATACTGTGACATTTGGCACTGAGCAGTAAATATACTGTGACATTTGGCACCGAGCAGTAATGTTACTGTGAAATTTGGCACTGAGCAGTAATGATACTGTGACATTTGGCACTGAGCAGTAATGATACTGTGACATTTGGCACTGAGCAGTAATGATACTATAACCTTTGGCACTGAGCAGTAAATATACTGTGACATTTGGCACCGAGCAATAAATATACCGTGACATTTGGTACTGAGCAGTAAAGATACTGTGACATTTGGCACTGAGCAGTAAATATATTGTGACATTTGGCACCGAGCAGTAATGATACTGTGACATTTGGCACTGAGTAGTAATGATACTGTGACATGGTTAGCACTGGGCAGTGATGGCAAAGTGACATTTCTGACACTAAGAATTGATGACACTGTAATGCACTTAAAGCCAGCGGTAGTGCTGTTGTGACATGGTTAAGAGTGTGTAACAGTCGTACCCGTGATAAGCCAACTCATGATTTAGAGAATATACAAAAGAACAAAGCAATTTGCGACGCGATATTTTTGGTCAAACATTGATAAAAGTAGTCAGGCTTTACTGAATAATGATAATTCACAGTTGCAATAACTTTTGACGTCAGCAGACGACAGGATGTTTTACGAATGAGCGGTAAAGTTAAAAAGGGAATGGCCTGCGGATTATCGATAATTGACATTTGGTGTATAGACGTTAAGCACCAGTTAAATTACCTTACACGGGACATCCGACTAATTGGCCCTGGTAACAATTCAATTGAAAACAACATTGATGATCAAAATCAGCGGTACATAAGTGGCCAAGTTTCTATGGAAACCATTTTAATCATGTTTCAGAGGAAACGCTGTTTATAGATGGAATATTGCATTAATGGGCTTGGAGTTATATTCAAAAAGAAATGCTCTTATGTTCACCTAACTAATTATCTTGTCAAAGTCATAATAAAATTTTATTTAATTCTTGGCCCACAACTGCGCAACATATTTTAAGAAAATGCCAAGTGGCCTAGGTCCACTAGTGCTGTTGAACCAGGAAAATTTGTAAGAATATTATTAAAGAAAGTCAAGGTACGTTCTGCTTCTTTTAGCATGTACGCAGAGCGTAAATTACTGTCGTACATAACCTACACAGGAAGAAGACGCTGTAATATACGCTGATGACGCAATTTGATTTCAACTTTATTAATATTCAGATTCTGTACTTTGTGTCTCGTGCAGTTTTTATAAATTAATTTTAATATCATTTTCAAACAAGGAGAAATCGGTCAAGTCTGAAAACTGGAAGGTGCTAAATATGAAACCCTATCTACAGAAGCCTACCGAACGGAATTCTGTAAGTAATCAAAAAAGATTTCTTGTTGGACTAATTCCGATTATGTGTGATTTCAGGCTTCCGCCGCGAAGTAGCTGAGAACTGCGCTCTTCTGAGTTGTTATGCAGCAAGTAGTGGTAATTTCTTACCGACGTTTATAATAAACATCTTATTGTTGCATCTTGTTGGTTTTCTCTCTCACTTCACAATTTGCTCACGATGCACGGTCACAGATACCTGAAGATAACCTTCATTCTGTGCTATGAAGCACAAGGAAAGTACGCGGTTTAAAACAATAGGTGTTTAAAACAATAACTGGTGTATTGCAATGCACTAGACCTTGCGTGAAGAATCTTCTGACTGTTAAGTTACACTTTTACACTTATGGAAGAATTTAGGCCTGTGCTGTAAAGCGAAAAGTGATTTATATGCCAGATACGGTTTCGTCACAAGAAAACCGTGTATGGTTGACTGCATAAGGTTATTTGTTTGGTGTGTACACAAGTTACGTTAGTACGGCTCCAAGGACGTAACTAATACAAAACATGACGGCAAATGTTTCAATTTAAAGATCCATAATTTAAAGGAGTGTGCAATTCCGTGAGTGTCACCTGCTCTGCACTTTCCTCCACTCGTCATCTAAGCATTAGGCCTAGAATGCCCTGTTTATACGGCTTGCTAAACACGTACTTCGTACACAGGCAATGTCAGTCTAATGTGCGCTTAAACGTAGTTAACGAGCATTAAACTTCCGAATACTGAAACAGCGACCTGAAATAAGGGCTGGCGAATTTTGATTTGATGGTTTATTCTGAAATATTCCGTAACTTGAAAAGATAATTTGGGAGTGTGTGTGTGTGTGTGCATGTACGTGTGTGTGTATGTGTGTGTGTGTGTGTACGTGTGTATATGTGTGTGTGTGAGTACGTGTGTATGTGTGTGTGTATGTGTGTGTGTGTGTATGTACGTGTATGTACGTGTGTATGTGTGTGTGTGTGTGTGTACGTGTGTATGTGTGTATATGTGTGTGTACGTGTGTATATGTGTGTGTGCATGTACGTGTGTACATGTGTGTGTACGTGTGTATATGTGTGTTTACGTGTGTATATGTGTGTGTGTGTGTGCGTGTGTATATGTGAAAGAGAGAGAGAGAGAGAGTGTGTGTGTGTGTGTGGAGAGAGAGATTATGTTAATATTGATGAATTCAAGTTGGGCGGGCTGCAGGAGGAACATGAAGTAACAACTTGGAACTTGGAAATTCTCTCAGAATTAGCTTGAAGGCAGAGGGAAACAAGTAAACTTCTGTCAAGTTGGCCGGGCACAATACCTTCCAGATAATTACATCTAGCCAGCTGCCCGACAGACAAAAAAATGGCGTAAGAGTGGCGTCCGTCTAAATTGTACATAAAAGGTCATTTTCTACTTTGACGTTCAGCTGACCGTGCATCGTTATAAATTCTTATAATAAAACCAACTTGATGCACTAATTTCTCAAATTTTTTTTATGGAATAAAACTCTACATGTTTCGGACAGTTCCTCTGTCCATCATCAGGAGTTTTTCACTGTACACACAGCAATAGGTATATGTCATACAGGTTTGCTGACAGCTTGCGAGCAGGACCGTCCTGATCCTGCTCGCAAGCTGTCAGCAAAACTTTATGACATTTACCATTGCTATGTGTACAGTGAAAAACTCCTGATGATGGACAGAGGAACTGTCCGAAACAAGTAGAGTTTTATTCCAAAAATAAATTTGAGAAATTAGTGCAGCTTGTTGATTTTATTACAAGAAGTCATTTTCTACCTCGCAAAAATGCAGTGTCTCTCTCCATTAGATTGAAAATGTTTCATGATCATTCGAGAAATAGCCGGTACTTATTGTGAGATTTACGTGAAACAAACAAATACATACACAGCACCAGAAAATACAGTTTTGTATTGTTACAGCAGACGGTACGGTACATAGATAGATAAAGGTTGGCATTAAATGTTAAAAAAAAATGATTAAACAATTAAGCCTGAAATTTTTCCACCACGTCAGAAAATTTCTACCGTAATATACATCACATTTCACTAGATACTCAATTACTATACCAGCCACTGCACATATAGAAAATTTATAAAATTTACACATAAAACATTAAAAATGCTCCGAAATGTTTCGGTCCTAAGACCAATCATCAGGGAGCTATATATTCCTTGCTAAAGCCACACTAGAAATAGTCACAGATTAATTTCGTTGTACCAGTTGGGTGTTGTGGCAGCATGCCGTGTTGTGTAATGTTATGTTGCGAAGAGTGCCTTGCTACGGATGTGCATACTGTGCTTCGTTGCGTTAATACTTTAATGTGTAAATTTGATAAATTATATATATATATATGCAGTGGTTGGTATAATAATTGAGTAACTCTACAACATGCACGGTGTAACAATAAAATTTTCACTAGATACTTAAATATCCAGTTCGTATCTCAAAGAAAAGACGACATTTTCATTATAAAGTTGTAATATTGTTTTGGGAAATTACTGCTGCTTAATCATGCGAGAGAAAAACAGTAAATACACTGTATGAACAAGCCTCAGATTCCTGTTAATATTCAAATATATGGTCGGCCTACGTACCAACCACTCTCTTTTGAAGGGTTACAGGACACTTCGTGTCATAAATGATGAACGAACTAAACGAGCCTTGTTTTGTTACAATTTAGGGCTATTTAAAGAAATCTCAGTACAAGAACACGTACACGCACGTGGTATAAAAGCGTGTTGTACTTACTATTCTGCTAGACATCCCTTCTGAAATCTGAAGGGAACGTGGAACCCCGTATATTTACGGGGCCGGCATGCTGAATTACGACGTGACACATGCGCTGGTCAAATAATGCGTAGGATGGGTCTGTCCCAATGGATTATTCAAACACCGCCCGTTAGATAAACAATTACCAGTCTAATTGCGTGGCAATCCGGGAGGATCATCTTGCGCAAAGCTCGCAGTGGTCCGTGGGAGCACGCGACGCTCCTGCGGGGGATGGGAGAGTGGCGTCCCTTGAGAGACTGTCTATAGTGGGACTGTGCGCGTGATTCAGCTACATAGCAGAGGGACAGGTGGGACTTCGGTTATAAAGTAACACATTTAGGGACCCACATGACAAATCATGATTTCCGCATAGAAAGAAAAGAGTTATTAGACACAAGGAAATTGCGATGCTATCTTATACAAAACAATAAAACAATCTCTCAATACACAATATTTTGTTATTTAAAAAAATGTAAAGCAGTCCCGTTACAGGCCTGGAGTGGCCCAGAAGGCTCCGGGAAGTTAAGAGTCCCAGATTTCGTGACAACGGCACAGGATGGTGGTAGGTTGTCAGCCTTACGCACCGGCCGCCTTAACCCCCAGGAAATGCTCCTGGTACTCATTTATGCTAGAGGCTGATTCGACCCCAGGGCCATAGTGTGATTGGAAGGATTTTATGTCCATGAAAAATCCACTGACACCAGCTGGGATCGAACCAGCGACATTCCGATTTGTAGCACAGCACCTTAACCACTGTCCTACCACGGTCCCCAGCACTTTATTATAGTAACCTAAAAAAGTACATGTTTTGGCTATAAGAGGCAGCCATCAGCAGGCTTCATGTATCAGAAACATAAAAAAAGGAAATCACGTAAGGCCTACCAATCACCAGCCGGAAACTTTCATATTCCATTTAGTTTTAATCAAATTTTAAGATTTTTTATACTTCACTCGTCCTAATTAAAAATGTTTACAATACTTTCATAAATTGTGAAAGTGCTTCACAACCGCGATATTGGCGTTCACGTAAGGGCTACATTTCGGCTTCACGTTTTTACTGTTGAATTTATAGCAAAAACAATATCATTTCCTTTTTATATTTCTGAAACTTGAAGCCTGATGATGGCTAGCTCGTACAGCCGAAACATGTAGCTTTGTATATTACTGTAATAAACTGTTGTGTAATGAAGGACTGTTGTATTGTTGCGTATTGTATTAACACAACAGGGGAGACACAAATTAAACTTTCTTTTACCTATGGTATGATCACATTAAATTGTGCTCTGCAGGCCACTAACACCCTTCACGGACTGGAGTCTGTCACAAGCTAATAGTTGCTCATCTAGTCACAAAAATCCCCGCAATTTATTAAAATTGAATGTCGTTAATATATTTTCCACCGACACATTTCAAGAGTCAGATAAATAGAGGTCATCCCCTCTATTTCTATCTCTTTAAAACAACTTTAATATTATTCCCCAACATATGATTATGTTGTGCATGCGGTCTCTTTCTTTCAGTCTGCTTGCATTTGTCTCCTCCCTCATACGTGTAACGTGATCGGTAGTACACATGTGCATACACTTCTGTACTAAGAACTGAATTAAAGGATTCTCGATTTAAGGAAATGAAAAGTCGATGGCCCGTGACTTTTCTTCGACATTCGCAATGAATCTTTGTTAAAAGTAAAGAAGCAAGGCCAAGTGTGTGTCAATATTCATGCTAATTATTTCTGTCACTACTCATAGATAAAGTAAAGGTAAAGTGATCCCGTTAAAGGCCCGGTGTGGCCCAGAGGGTGGGTAGAGTTATAGCTCTACTTTTCCATGACCGCGGCACTAGAAGGAGGTGAGTGGTCAGCAGCATGCCCCAGCTGCACTTTGCCCCCGGGAGAGACCCGGTACCCGTTTTACAGGAGGCTGGGTGGGTCCCAGGGCCGGTCTGGACGAGCGGAAAATCTCGTCCCCACCGGGATTCGATCCCGGACCGTCCAGCCCGTAGTCAGTCGCTGTACCGACTGATGTAGCCGGCCCAACACTACTCATCGAAGGAGTGCGAAAACTGGAGTTGGCGCCCCCTGGGGGGCAACATAATTTTAAAAGCGGAAGGGGGCTGTTAAGATAGTTTACGTAGCCTAATGGCTGACAGTATGACATTTCGGTACTCCAAATAGACTGTACTTTATCCTACAATTGTGTCTTCTCCTATCATTGAAAAATTGCCGATAACCGGAATTATTAAATATGGACTGCTCGGCGACACCACAGTTTGTCTTTCCCGCAAAGAGAATACTGACGGATAATTGTGTGAAATAAAATACGAAGGCCTATACAAGAATATACAGAAGCTAAAGCAGAAAATAACAGAATATTTTCCAGAAGAGGATTTTCTGATTCCACGCTTATGACGTAAGAACAAGAAAGCATCACAGACATTTCTTGATACAGTAATTTTTCAACTGATTATTGAAAATATCTTTGGTTGTCTTCAGCGTTTCGCTATCAAACGAGATATGGAAAGCTGTTAAAACGCAATAAGTACGTAAAATCATATTTCTTTTACCACAGCGTGGGCCTACATATGTGAATTCGGATATTCTCCTGTGAATTTGTGACAATATTAAATTTGATGTTTGTGTGACCGTGCATCATTGATAGAATAATATAAACAGCCAACTAGATGCGACAGTAACAATTTTATTAATAATTTCAATCAACTCATCATGTTTCGGGCGATAATTTCACGCATCCTCAGGAGCACTAGACTGTGTTTACTGCTTGTGGTATGATGCACCAGCGATGCTGCCTGCAGGCAGAGATATTTTAGAAACATATGAAGTTTCTGCCTCTGCTTTAAAGGTCGTCGATAAATATTATACATATTTAGAACCAAATGAAAGAGATAAACCAAATGTAGAATGGTATTATGGTCCAACGGGATCTGGTAAATCAAAGAAAGCCAGTGAATTCAATGATATACATTGGAAAGATGATTCAAAATGGTGGGATTGATATGACCGTCACGAAACAATTGTAACTGATGACTTTAGGCCGTCTCATATGAAATTCAGTAACCTAGTGGTCAGAGTTTCTGGCTACAGATACAGAGGTCCCGGGTTCGATCCCCGGCGCTACCAGATTTTCTGAGTAGTAGTGGGTCTGGAACGGGGTCCACTCAGCCTCGTGAGGTCAATTGA
>Ga0123354_10020495_pt1 | contig 10401 bp, 7 predicted proteins | sample TergutLab28metaG_2_FD_97872 | JGI IMG/M metagenome (GOLD analysis project Ga0123354, IMG submission 97872) | Labiotermes labralis P4 segment gut microbial communities from Petit-Saut dam, French Guiana - Lab288 P4 | ecosystem: Host-associated > Arthropoda: Insects > Digestive system > Gut ...
GTGAGTGCGGTAATGAACCTTCGGGTTCCGTGAAATGCGGGGAATTTCTTGACTAGCTGCAAACCAGTTAGCTTCTCAAGAAGGACTCTGCACCATGGAGTAAGTAAGTAAGTAAGTAAGTCACCTCAATGTGTTGTTAACGTTGTTTACTTCGACTGTGACGTGTTCTAACTACGTCACTGTTTTTGTAGATTCCAATACAGGTCTTAAATGCTTTGTGATTGAATGCCTACTGAAGAAAATCCCGTGAAAGGTAGATAAGGTGTCGTATAACCTAAGTTCGTCTTCCCCTCTGAGCATAATTTCAAAGTTCCATTCGGAGTTACAAAGTGTTTATCGCTTAGCCAGTTTCCGTTAGCTATTTCCTTACAAATTTTAATTTCTGAAATGTATTCGTATATAAACCCTTCTTATTACGATGTATAATTTCCACATCTTCTATTGTTGCACGAAATTAATTGCTATTTTCTAATAAATGTTGGACAAATTGCGAGTTTCATTGCAATTTTTGTAGGAGAGTAGATGTCATTTGTATCTTTATATATCTTTAGACTGGCCAATATATCTTTAAATATCAATATATCTTTTTTACACTGAGATCATTTTAATTGACATAATCCACTTAAGAGGAATATATCGCCATTATTGGAAGGCTGTTTTGGTTTCAAATTGTTGAAGTGAATTATAATATATCTATGCAGTTTTCAGATTGTTACTTTTAAAAAGTTAGAAATGAATGGTGTTTCTCTGCCACCAGAAGTAAATGTAGCCCATTTTTGTTTCAGTCGGAGTTTCGATATGTTTTTATTGGATGTTTTTGTTGACTGTGAAAATTAAGAGTGATATGTCAAGGGATTATTTTATTTTTTACAAATTCGAATAAAAACCTGTTCTTTTTTATAGTGGGCATCCCGTTGTGTTTATTGGGTTATAGGATAAACGAACTAGTTACCAGTTGCCGTCAAACACATAAATATATTCGGTTATATATAATATTATATATACAACACGTTGTTGTTTTTAACGCAAGTGATAACCAGGTTGTTTATCCAATAAAAACCTATTCGCTGTCCATGTCAGATAAATTCAATTGCTAAGTTTGTACACGGTTAGTTAGGTTCCTTAAAGCGTCAAAAGTTTGTTCATATGGGTGCATTAGTTACAAAGGGTTATGGTACCCGTAAATACAGGATTTCAATAAGTGCCAAACCCAAATTTATCTTATCTTCTTATAAAAAGTTCTAAGTAATGAAATGTACTATTTTGTTAGATTCTAAACTAATCGTAATTGAGGATAAACTTGGTTAAATTCAGTCAAGAATGAATTTTTTAACAGTTGGTAAATACTTTAAAAGTATAACTACATCATGAATACATCGAAAATAGGCCAAAATAAGTTTAATGGCTGGTTTTATAAGAAATTTTATTCAATTAATTGTAAAATTATTTCTGGCGTAAGGTTAAAGGAGGCCTCACTGGTAGGCCATCATTTTGTTGATAAAATTTCCCATAACGTGAAAAATAATTTTATTGTTTATTACGTCATAAAACATTTTTTTTTGTTTTGTATGTTTAAATGTACTTCAAAGATGTTACTCATTTCACATCTAAGTTCCTGTGTAGATATATTATACATAATAATTATGTGAAGAGAAACTAATCGTATTAGGTTTTATAGTAAACTCCCTTAGGTTTCAGATTAAATGGATTGAGTTGAGATTTACATTACCAATGTAGTTAAAACTATACTTCTACATACGGCGGGAATGCTACATAAAGTGGTCAGGTGGTCTTGACAAAGGCAGACAGTCCTCTAGACATTCTCAGGTTCGTTCATCCATTCATTCCGCAGTCTGTCTTCCGACAGGTCCATAGCCTGTATCAAAGCGAGTTCTCCACAGAGTGCGATCTGTTGCTTCTTCTTTCAGTTTAGAGTATCCTCTCTTCCCCTTAAGGTCATCCAGCTGCTGCTTGTGTCCTCTTCCTCGTCTTTCCGTCACTTACATCGTTCCCTCTCTCTATCCTTCAATAACGTGTTGTAAGAGTTCCTACGTAAGATGTAACAAATCTAGTTAGTCTCCCTTCATTTTATTGCATGTAGGATATTCCTCTCCTCCTTGACTCTTTGTAACACTTCTTCATTTCTCACACGATCCGTCCAGCTGATCTCCATTCTTCTCCAGTACCAAATTGCAACACTGATCTACTTTCCTAAGTGTCCACTTTTCAGAACCACAAAAAGCTACACTCAAAATGTAACGTTTACTAGTTTCTTCCTTAAATTTGAGTCAAATTTGCCTGCGCAAAGCGTCTTATTCTTGTTGAAAACTGCTTTTACCATAGCAATCCTGGATTTAATTTCCGTGTATATCTTGCACCATTTGTTACCATGCTACCCAAACAGTTTAAATATTCCACATTCTCCGGTCGTTGCTGATCTATCAGCGGGTAATCTGTATGGGCGATGTTTGCCTTCAGATTCCCGTCACCTTCGTTTTTTTACACATTCTTCCAATTTCAATTAGCCTTTCAATCACACACTGTAGCACCGTTTCTTCCCTAGCCAGTATCACAAGTTCATCTGCATATTTCGCAGTGCAAATTACTTGTCTTCCTGTTTTGAACTCTCCGAAGCCTTCAACAGCTTCCTTGGTAAGGTAGAAGTCGTACAAATTGAATAGAATCGACAATAAGCAGCGTCGTCGTCTAACCCCTCTTCGAATATACACTCTTCTTATCTCCCCCTGGTCCAGTTTTATTTTAACACTCTGATCCATGTACAATTTCCAGGTACGTTATCAAAATTGTTATAAGAGTGCTGCATGTGCAGTTCTGAATATATAACGCCATTTCAACAGTGCACTACTCTCAGCCGTCACATACTTTCGTGCATTTAGTATAAATAATGTTTGTGTTTGAAAATGGATAAAGGAATAAATTAGAGACTGCGTGTTTTATTTACTAGTCATTAATCTGCACATATATAATTCACAGCGTCCATTCGACTTCCGCATCCTCTATCTCGTAAAATAGAGAAGAAAATTGTAAGCGAAAAACTTGCTTCCAGGGAGCGGCAAACACGCCTCTGATAATTACAGACTTTCACAGACTACCGTCCATCCGTCCATCCGTCCGCCAGTATATAAAGCGCTGTATCTCGGAAGCTAATAGCGATAGCGGAAGAATCTGAATATAGACTCTGTTCCTCTTGTAGAGATACCCCGGAGAAAATTATGTTTTTTTTTCCTTGCACCCGTAAACTAGACACAGAACGCCAACAGAACTAATTGGAAGCATCATGATGGGGGAAAATCCATCGCTTCAGGAAACCCCACACACCTCACGAAGTAATTAGTCAGTGGGTGTCACAAAACTATCTGCGTTGTCACCCTAAGGCTTTGTTTAAGTTGTACAAAAGTTTTGGCTCACATGCCTTCAAAAGCAGTCTCTATAATCAGGCTTGGAGAAACAAAATATTCAAGGCAGGAGAAGCATATAATTAAATCTCTCTGCACGGTATATGCTACAGAAAAACAACATCAGAACCTCAAATTGGGTGGAGGGCAGTTTAAATTGCACATGTGCTAAGGACACAACAATTTCAAATAATCTCGATTAAAAAATATATTCTTTTAGGCGAAACAGGTCCGGAAAAACTATTGACCTTCCATATTTCTGAATTAGCCAAACAGTATTTTTTATCGCTGCACCGTGCATTCTGTAGTTTATTTAATTACACACACCAACACATACACACATCTATATATTATTTAAGAAGTCTAAAATTTACATTAAAACATTTAAAACGCCCCTACATGTTTAGATCACACCATCACAATTTATGATCCCTAAGGTGATCATGTGATCGAAATATGTAGGGGCGTTTTAAATGTTTTAATGTAAACTTTAGACTTCAAAAATAATATATATGTGCACGTGTTGGTGTAATTAAATAGCCACAGAGTGTTCAAAAACCATATAGTGCGTCGTGGTAGGGAACGCTTTCGCACGAGGAAAACCACAAAAGGTAATTAACTAATCTGTAACAATGTGTCCCAAAACTAATCTCGGCCATTACGACCGGTTTCCATACGAGACCCAAAGTACTTATTCCTATGCTTAGTTATCACTTCTACACCCTGACTACTAAACTCTGGTACTGAAAAATAAAAGGTCTCGGAGGGCCCCACAGCCGGTCTAGACGCTCTGGAGAAGAGGAGAAATTCTTGTCTTTTTCGGAAATCGATCCCCGTGTCCCCTGTCATTGAGCCTGTACCCAAGTCTAGTAAGCAAGGCAGAATCTAAAGCCCCTATAGGTAATGCCCTACATGCTCGAAGCAAGACACTGACTCTTAAACCCCCCCCCCCAAAAAAATAATGTCGTTGCTAAAAACGTGGAAAACCAACTCAAAAAATGTCCTTCCACCCTGGGCGCCACTATCTGACGTTAAAAAAATAATTATGAAATACAGAAAGAGATATTTGTCCAGTTGGTAAAAACGTTACTGTTAAGATGTGGGAAGGCACTAAACTGTCGGTGCAAGTGGTCCACTTTTCGCAGTTACCATGTAAAGCGGACCTGAGGGGAAAAATCTGCCCCCTCTGGGTACCGCTAAACGACCAGTGCCAGTAACCCACCATGAAAAAGAAACACTACATTGACCCCCATAAAGCAGATTAATCTGCACTGTCACACGGGCAGTTCATAAGATGTGAAACGAGTTGTACCAGCATCCTTACCACCGTTGGAATCTCAACGAAATTTGGTGTCACAATCTTTTCTTCAACTACGCGAAATGAAATTGCTAACGGTAGCGTTTCGGATCCTGTTATACACAAAAACGTTTCTGAAAAAGGAAGAAAAGAATAAGAAGAGACGTTCGTGGTTCGATAATATTGTTAGAGGAACAATGTTTTAAATTCTCTGGGGCATAAAAATGTCGGTTTGCCAAACGGCACACAGAGAAGCCAAGCAGAAGGTGGATGATTTCACGCTTGGCTCGACGTTCGGAAGTTTCGCACACCATCTTTTCTTAGCTGTCATCCTCATGTATCTCGAAGAATACTCAAGAGATATGAAACTCTGTTATGACGACGAAATATCTCTCTTGGCTTCAACTGCCTTGCCGGAGGATAAGTACCAGGGCCGGTCAGAATATAAGTTGGTGGCTCATACATTTGGATTCATTATTATCGGTTGTGATAAGAATTAACTAACTCCGCGGAGCACAATTCCTCTTGCAAAGCTAAGAGATCCTCAGTTATTCGAGAAATTCCTCGCATTTTATGGAAAGCTATGTTTCATTAATTCCATCATGAGCACCATTAAATCAGTCAAAACTGTCAGAATTACTATTTTAAGGGGTATTAAAATATTATTCTCGGCGTTATCCCTGATTCTGCCTAAGTTGCCCATTCCTATAACGTACATGCATACGTAGCACGAAGTGGTATAATTTTGTAGCTTAATACAAGTTTCATATTCTTGTGGCTCAGAGTACATATGAGCCCAGATGCATTTACCTAAAGATAACGTGCTAAATTCATCGAAATTTGGTGCTTCTGGCTTACGGTGTGGTAGCCTAAAATATCACACCAAAGGGCCTCGACTTGAAATATTGAAGAGCAAATTTAAGACTGTGTGCTTGGTTTATAAGACAGTCGTGCAATAACTTCGCTGTAGGGCGTGGTAGTCTAAACACAGGCGTAAGAATTGTTAAGATGCAGTGAGAACAAAGTGCTTAGAGCGACACAGGGGGAGGGGAAGTTAGATGAAGCTTAGGTTGAAGACGCACTAACTGAGCGGAGTTTGGAGCACTCAGGCACTCCAAAGACAAGAATGCAGCTTCCCTCAAATCCATTCACACAGTGTGACAGAAATACTCAGGAATTTTATGAAAAAAAGGATATACCTGCCTCTGCAGCGTTCTTATTCTCAGTTTCGATTTAACTTGACAGTATTCGATTCCATTTGACTGGGCTGGCAACCGTAATGGCCGGTTCTAGTAAAAGGAAAGAAAAATCTTACAAAGGGGTTAGTGGTTTGTTGTTGTCGGAGTTTGTTTCCAGGAAACTTTTGGCGTCTTCATAAGATAAAGCCTCAAAAAAAAGATACCAGCTTTGTGCCAGCAGTATTCGTTATGGCGTGTATTGTATTCCATGTAAAATCAAGACCATCATTTGGCAAAAAATATTCAGTTTCTATTCACATTACGGTATCAAATGTTACGATATTGAAATAAGTATGTTCATCGTACATTGGACTTCCTTTCATTATAAATACAGTCTCGAATTGATAGGAAATATTCCTCTTGAAATATACTTAAAAAATCAGTCAATTTCACCGGTTTTATTTAGTTACTTCAAATAAATCTACAAATTATTTTAGTTAAATAATTAATTTTTATTTAGAAGGCCACAGACTGAAGTAATGCAATCCAGAACATTTCCACTGTAACCTTTCCATATATGTTCAGTCATTTATCTGACAACACATTATTCCCCTAAAGTCTATTATGATATTACAAATTTCTTCCTCACGTTCTTACGCCGTCTCCATTTCAATAGACCTGTTAATCGAAATTCTACATACGTTTCTTATATAAGCAGATTACTGTCAGTATTCATACAACCTCAAACTCTAATGCCATACCACTGCGTGCCATTATAAACGAAAACTTCATGACAGCAGACACTTGGGTTTATGTAATTCTACATAACATGTAAGTCAACTACTTAGTTGACAAAATTCCTAGTAAACTACTCCAATAATTTTGCCTAATTTCAAAATCATTTTAGGAAATAAACCAATTATTTTATGCATTTTAGTGCCAATACATAAAAGTGAAGATTTATTTTTTGGAAACTTAAGATTTATGACTTTCAAAGAAAACGTTATATCCTGTTTCTGCAAACAGGCTAAAGTACAGAATATTTTAACAAACTGAAAAACTTTTTTATGCGGTCAAGACGTTGCGAAGTGTTAGGTTATTGCATGAGAAGTACCAGCGAAACTTTGGGTTGAAAGAAAAGTGGCTTAATTAACTATCATTTCATGAGGAAATACACAGGAAATGGAAGTACAACTCCAAACATTCTCAACATCAGTACTAGGCTGAGGTCGCTGTTCAGCTTCACATTCCGGCTATTTTACCCCCAAGAATGGGCCCACACCGAACGGATAAGACGAGATTTGTTTGGACGCATTAGTGATTTGGAGGTGACGGCAAAACACAAATTCCTGACCCAGCTGTGAGTCTATTAGAGGTCACTCAGACAGCAAACGATCAGTGGAGTGACGTCACTATGCTCGCTGAAGGGAAAAGAATAATATTATCAACACCGCACAAAATAAAACTTCTTTAATTATGACTCTCTGAAAGTTCTAATTTAAAATTGTATCTATAAATTACAAGATAACAATTTAGAAATAAAGAGCGATTATCTTCTAATCGGCATCAAAATATGCCGTGATGATGATGATGATGATGATGATGATAATGATGATGATATTCAGATAGGTAAATGGGCTTATGTAGGTTAGGTTTAAGCCGCATCCCCTTCTTGTCTCTCTGTGGGTCAGTCTATATCTATCTAACTGACAGGACAGTCATTAGTGTAGCCCAGCAATTCAATGCGGACGTGAATTTGTTCGCGTAATTAATTGAGGAATATTCTTGATCAAAGAACTGATTCCTCCCACTCATATTTAGCAACTAGCACACATAATTGTACTCCATTTGGTTAACATGGACGCCAGATCTACCTTGCAGATGCTAACTAAGCAATGGGATTGACTGAAAATAAGAGAGACACTGAGCGAATTTAAGATTCAATTTACTGAGTCACACGCGGTAATGTTACTCACCAATACAGTGTTACATTCATGTAAGGAAATTCAGTAAATTATACCAGATGCATGAAAGTGCCTGAAATGAGTCCAGTTGATTGAAATTACCTGTTTCTTTCATTAGCTGATGAAATCGTCACTATCACCGCCTACGTTATTTTCTCATAAAATTTTACAAAACATGAGCGTATATCAATACAATAGAACAGCCAAAATTTCATTGGATATGCGTCGTTCTCCAGGCAAGCAAACAAACACACACACACATACATACATACATACTTCAGGTACAAGATGAGAAAATGAGACAGGTATTGTAGAAAATAAAATAGATTTTAGCCTATAATTCAATCAGCATGGGTTACGATTACGTCATAGTGCCTGTCCTTATTATGTACACCATTTTGTCAGTTGCCTTTCACATCACATGCTGCGGCAAAGTTCAATCCACTTCCAACAAAGTGGCTTAATAATCCTTTAAAAGGGAGTGACAATTACGTTCTCATGTAAAAGCAATTTGTCGTAAAGGGCCCCACACACACTCTTAAGTTAAACTGTGCAGTTTAACTGTGTAAAAAACTGTAGGAAAAACCGCACTGAATGTGTTTGTGTGTGTGTGTGTGTGTGTGTGTGATTGATTCCCTGAGTGAACTGCACAGTTTTCTGCATGAAAGACGACTGGTAAGGACAGTTCTGAGGCCTGCGTTATTGCCTGTCAAAACTGCGCAGTTTACTTAGTTTTTCCGTCAGGTATGAAATCACACAGTAAAATCGCTCAGTTTAACTGAGAGTGTATAGCGCCCTTTACCCGCCGATGCACAATTTTACAGAAGCCACAAAAACGCTTGACCGATCCTCAATAGACCTACAATTAAGCATGTTATGTTTTTACGACAACATAAGTTGAAGCAGTTAATTTATGGACACAACATATGAATGGGAGGCGTGTTTATAACCCAGCTTTGTGTTAAAGCGGAAATTCAGTTTGAACGAACGGTATGGGTTAAGACACATTGCTGTACAATGAGCAACATTTTGTTTAATGTTCTGCTGACCGTGCATCTCAGTATAATCTTAGTAACTGACCAACTTAATGCACAAATTCTTGTTTTATAATAAGTTTATTATATTCCTGTACATGTTTCGAGCACATAGTCTTCGAAACATGTACAGGACTATAATAAACTTATTATATAACAAGAATTTGTGCATTAAGTTGGTCAATTACTAAGAGCAATATGCTTATCTATGTGTACGTATCTACTCCCTGCACTAATTTTACAAATCGCACTGTGTATTTCTAATGTCCCCCAACCACATGATATATTCGGAATGCTTTATTTACCCCCTTACACCCCAGCATTCACTTTACGCACAACCAAGTCTAATATTATACAGGAAAAGCAATGTTCTTATAACGTAACATTGAGGCGCGTTCGTGCAACCATTGATGCAGTGGAAAAGCAATAACTATGAGATATTCCGAGCGTGTATCTCTAGCTTTAGTTATCCACCATGCAATGCGCACGCTCCATATGGTCATCTGTTGTCTGTCCGGCTCTACAACATTTTTCCACATTATCTCATTAAAGGAACAACTTCTGGGAAAAACAGTTACTCAAACTACAATGTGTGTTATGATTTTCTCTACAAATTTTGTTTGAAACATTTTTCATTCTAAGAAGAACTGAGCAAGATATGATCAAAAATTTATTTTGGTCTTCTTGTGAAGTAACCTTTATTCTTACTATATTTTAATTATACTTGATTTTTCTCGACACATTTGTGAAAGATAATAAATATCAAATGTCATGAAAATCCAGAAAAGATGGAGCTAATAGTCGCTTCTCGCAAATTTGCGAACGCGTATAAAAATTCTATGTTTTATTCAAACATCTCAGAACAAACAGCGTTATTTTTCTGTACACTATTAAATGATTGGTCTTATAACGGAGACATAGTGTGTTTATTAAGCGGTACGGACTGAATATTTATATGCAATGTAGATGAATGATAGTCTTTAAAGTTTTAAACGCCATGTTATAAGCCTTAACGCGAACTGGATGGAACAGGAATAAAGGCCGGTGTTCGTTATTATTACTGGATTGTTTAGGAAAAATATCGGAGATTGAAATTTCTAAATGAAAAGTGGTTAAATATGTATAAGGAAAATATTAAGATGGGCTAACAAAGATCGGGTAAGAAATTTGGACAGATACTTAGACAAAGTCAAGTATAAGAGATGTAATGAGCAAAACAACTGTTAATATGTATCATACATGAAATGGTGATTGACTACCACCACCAAACCCCGGTTTTAATTGGCAGGTAGCCTTAGGCATTGTAAGAACTGAGTTAAAACATTTATATCATATCATACCATATCATATCATATATCATATCATATATCATATCATATATCATATCATATATCATATCATATATCATATCATATCATATCATATCATATCATATCATATCATATCATATCATATCATATCATATCATATCATATCATATCATATCATATCATATCATATCATATCATATCA
>Ga0123354_10020497_pt1 | contig 10400 bp, 7 predicted proteins | sample TergutLab28metaG_2_FD_97872 | JGI IMG/M metagenome (GOLD analysis project Ga0123354, IMG submission 97872) | Labiotermes labralis P4 segment gut microbial communities from Petit-Saut dam, French Guiana - Lab288 P4 | ecosystem: Host-associated > Arthropoda: Insects > Digestive system > Gut ...
ACACACACACACACAGTCTCACGTCTCTCTCTCTCTCACACACACACACACACACACACACAGTCTCACGTCTCTCTCTCTCTCACACACACACACACACACACAAACACACAAAGTCTCACGTCTCTGTCTCTCTCTCTCTCTCTCTTTCACACACACATTAATGTGTTCATAAATGTGTGTGTCGGTTTAATAACAGAACACCGGAATTTATTTTTGAGTACGTAAATAGGGTAATAGGCATATATACCGACTGATTTGAAAACGTAATTTTACTAGAAGGACACCTTGTTTTACGCCCTAGCATCGTTTTTGTGGATCACGTGACCGGACAGCGTAATTAAGATCTCTCCACAGCGGCAATGGCAGGCGACACGTTGTCACGAAACGTTAGGTATCAGTAACCATGGTACGTAGGTTTAACAGCCATGAAGTCCTGAATCTTTGTCTTAGTCTCTTCAGGCGAGTGTTGAAGTAGGACTGGCAGAAAGGCCAAAACTGCCTCCTCCCCGATCCTTAATCTTTCATCATTTACAATAATCTTTCTGCTTACATCGACTTTAATCTCTGTAATCGAAATGGCGTTGTTAAATAATGGCCTGATCTATCAACAAAACAGAAAAAAGTATTCGAAGGCAATAAGTATTCCTATGTCTTGTTCTGGATATTAAAAAATTCGGTTTAACACAAATTTTCATTGAAGTTATTTAGGCCCACTTATTTAGGCCCACTTATCAGATCAAGAAATTCGCTGGTATTGCAGAACTTGCAGGTTCGTAAACATTTTCACAAGAGCCCGCCCTTTGACCTCACACGCTGTCAGTTTATTGATTTCAAGCCTCACGTCAAATACCCAAACCGTCTTCCAGTATTAATCTCCTTCCAAGTCTAACGTCAGGGGCCGGAGGGGTTATAGAGAAGCTTAGAGGTGTTAAAATATTCAGTAAATTCCACACCTCTTGTAGAACCGGAGTAATCAATGCTGTGAACACTACAACCTACCACTATTTTTTTTTTATTTGTAGTTCCGTGCATCGTAATTGTAGGTTGAAGAAATCCAACAAGATTCAACAGTATGAAGTTACTTATTTACTGCTAAATTACTGTACATGTTTCGGGCTTCCATCGCGCCCATCATCAGGATTACATAAAACTGTAGTTGCAGCCTCTGGTTCAGATCATACTATCTGGGAAGCTTGCTCCCCAGATAGTTTAATCTGTACCAGAGGCTGCAACTACAGTTTATTTACAGTTTACTGTTTATTTACTGCTAAATTACTCTACATGTTTCGGGCGTCCATCGCGCCCATCATCAGGAGTACATGAAACTGTAGTTGCATCTGGTACAGATCATACTATCTGGGAAGCTTGCTCCCCAGATAGTATGATCTGTACCAGAGGCTGCAACTACAGTTTTATGTACTCCTGATGATGGGCGCGATGGACGCCCGAATCATGTAGAGTAATTTAGCAGTAAATAAATACCTGCATAATGTTGCATCTTGTTGGATTTTTTCAAACTAACCTACCAATATAACTTCTGAATATCCTGAAGCAGTACACATATTCACACTTTTTTGTCTTAGATCCATTTTAATATTATTATCTCATTACACCCAATTTCATTTAATTTTCTAGGCCACGATATTGTATTAAACCTTGAAATTATAACACTAACCTGCATGACATTCAGAAAGGCAAGTCTTACCGCTCAGTAAAACAATCCCTCTCGGTTTTGAAAACCAGTCAGTTAATACTGGGCAAAACGTGTAATGTTTCATTGTTAAAGGAGACAGTACATGAATTAACCACTAGGCTTTAAAGGGTAAATTTGTCATCCCCGTTGCGCTCTTCCTTTTGAAATTAGGGCGTTATTTACGCGTCAGAGGAGCCTGACACCACGTTTCACTGTGTGTATCCGACACCTGAACAGTCTCCATGGTCACAATACCTGCTCCCATCAAAAGAAGAATAAACTGAGGAGTATCTGTCTGTAGAGTGTTTATCTTCTCAGTTCTTCACCTGTGGGAACAAAGACCTGTACACGAGTTTCAATCACTCGCATAATAAGACAGCAGAATGATCTGCTCGGGGGACTGTGCCCCGTTTATCGAATTAGAGAGCCAGGCGTAAAGACTACTGCAGCAGTAAATACCCCCAAGCATGGTGGTCTGGCTGCCTATATATAAGCATTATCACAATTAGCCATGGTCTAGAAGTAACAGATTATTGCATGGCCTACCTTATGCAGGAACCACAGACCCCCTACCGTTGACACTCGTAGGCATTCGATTGTCTTCCTTAGGTTCGGGCTTGTTCATACAATTCTTTCATTATTTCCACCCTGCTTCAGTGTGTCAAGACCTACGGCTGTGCTCATACTAGAAGTTCGTTGGTACAAGTAAAGGTAAAGTTGTCCCTGTGGCTAATTAAGCACCATGCCCTAGTGGCATGGGAGAGAGGAGGTGTAACACCACAGATTCTTTCCCAGCACTAAATAGAAACTTCACATCATATCCACTTTACTCCTGAGGAAGGACCTCCCGGTTGCCATTGTGAAGCACGCTAAGTAAAACCATACCCGGTGTTTGAACCCTGGAAAAGGGAAGATAAAAATCTGTTGCCCCTTGCCTCTACACGGAAGACCTTTTCCATAGTCTAGACCCTAGCTACTTTATGTAGTCAGTTATCCTGGCTTCAGTAGTTCTGTGGTAGAAGCCAGTTTAAATGTGATGACACACGCGCAGAAACTAGATTTCGTCTTTCGGCGAAACGGACGTGTCCATTTAAATCGGCGGGGGCGTCAGTACAGTCGACTACTGGCAGCCGAGGTGTTCGCATCAGCGGTAGTAATGCTGGATACACCATGTTCCGAGGTAGTGTGAAAGGTACTGGCTACCCATTCCATTCGCCAGTTTCCCCTTCACTTCCCCTCCCTGCGTCACCGTGTTCCATCACATTTCAACTGGAGTCTACGCCCCGTAAGACATCAGTACGTAAGAAGAAGAGACATTCTTTAGCATCGCACTTGTATTGAAGTCGAAATTGTCCCTGCGCAGGTAATGAAAGCGTATGGGGAATGACAGTATGGCCCCACTTATCTTTATTCTCGGTCGAAGATGAAAGCGAATACTTATATTTTCTCTACAGCCGCTTCAAGCCCTGGGAAATACCCACAGGTACCCAATTAATATAAGGCTGACTACATCAGAGCCGGTCAGAACAATTTCAAAAAAAAAAATATCGTGCTTCCTGCCGAGATTCGAACAATGACTCCTCGGTTTCCTGGCCGTAGCTCATTCACTACTCTGACAACTTTATCTTGGCTCTTCTAAGCAATTAGCACGATTGGCATTACACGGAGAAGATGTTCATGAGTGACTCTCCAAATTAAATAGAGAAACGGAGTACACTGTCCGGCGTTGCAATTGCTTACATATAGTACAGCCAAGGTAAATAGAATAACATAAACAAAATAAGGTAAAGGTAAAGGTAAAGCAGTCCCAATACAGGCCTGGACAGGCCCAGAGGGTTCCAGGAAGTTAAGGTTCCCAGATTTCGTGACAACGGCACAGGATGGTGGTAAGGTTGTCAGCCTTACGCACCGGCCGCCTTTACCCCCAAGAAATACTCCTAGTACTCATTTCTGTTAGAGGCTGTGTCGACCCCAGGGCCATAGTGCGATTGGAAGGATTTTATGTCAATGAGAGCTCCACTGACACCAGCTGGGATCGAACCAGCGACATTCCGATTTGTAGCACAGCACCTTAACCACTGAGCTACCGCGGTCCCCCAAACAAAATAAGGTATTGAGAATAATTAAGGAGGGAAACAACGGATTTTTGCGATGTGATTCCGTGGAATTTGGCAGATGCGAACCAACATATTGCATGAATCTCGTAATTCCAACTTCAGGTCGTCCAAGAAAGTTTAATTTACAGTTCTTCGGTAATCTTACCGGGAATAGAAGCGGCTTGAACCACGGAGCGTTGCTATAACCTTCAAAAGCCGCATCTTTATGTACTTTATACAATTGAGACTGATCTGTCGGAGCATTGAGATTCCCTTTCTTCACAAAAATAGTACTCCAATTTATCTGTCTAGCCTAGAACTAAGAATTTCTGTGTCACGGTATTCTGGGATATGACACTAAGAATATTGACAGGCAGGTAATGAAAACTTTCAGGAAAGTTTTGTCTTCATGTTTAGGTCTCATACCCTATCTACCCTTAAATTGGGGGCAGTACGCTCCCCCAAAACGAATCTTCCAATCTACTCGTAAAAGGTATCACATCCCAGGAGATTGTAGCTTTGATATCAACTGCCATGAGAATCTGAAATGTCTTTTTTCCATTTACGTGACAAAAACACCAGAAGTGTTGGCACAGTGACCGGATACACACATAGCAGCTTACACCAATATAAATTAGTTACGACTATGCAGTTGTTAAAGGTCTGTTTATAAACTGTAATTGTAAATTCTGTACGTTACATTAGAATGGTTTGTGTTTATCAAAAGTTAACCTAAAAACCGAAAAGTGAAATATAAATTGTCCTGCGTTACGATTGGATTTTAGTTCCTTAAATCAGTTTCGCTACGGATAAACAGTTTATCCGCCGATGTGTTTCATCGCACAAATCGCCATCACATTTGAGCTAATTCTGTCCTGTTCGTTCCATCATCATCAGTGTGTACCGCCAATATGAGTACACCTTGCGTCATCATCAATATGTACCGTCAATATGAGTACACCTTGCGTCATGATCAGTGTGTACCGTCAATATGAGTGCACCTTGCGTCATCATCAGTGTGTATCGTCAATATGAGTACACCTTGCGTCATCATCAGTGTGTACCGTCAATATGAGTATACCTTGCGACACCATCAGTGCGTACCGTCAATATGAGTACACCTTGCGTCATCATCAATGCTTACCGTCAATATGAGTACACCTTGCATCATCATCAGTGTGTACCGTCAATATGAGTACACCTTGCGTCATCATCAGTGCTTACCGTCAATATGAGTACACCTTGCATCACCATCAGTGCGTAGCGTCAATATGAGTACACCTTGCGTCATCATCAATGTTTACCGTCAATATGAGTACACCTTGCGTCACCATCAATGCGTACCGTCAATATGAGTACACCTTGCGTCACCATCAGTGTGTACCGTCAATATGAGTACACCTTGCGTGATCATCATTGTTAGTGCACACTGATGATGACGTAGAAGAGCGTCGAAACGCTTATGGGTGAACATAAATTAGAGGAATAGGAAGTCAGTGGAGAAGAGCAATAGTGAGCATCATTACAGTCATTACAGTCATTACACTCTCACAGCATGCTTGAAACAAAGTCTGAAGACTTCGGATTTAAAAAAAAAGAGACAGTGAGGTGGTCAGCAGCAACAGAATACATCGACATCAGGCAGTTGCTGCAACAGCTACACGTGTCACTGGCACACTGCTGCACCTTATGCACGTGTTGCATAATGCGACTGGTTTCGTCTTGTAAATCAACCCAAAACATTTTCAAGGAATGAGTGAATATGCTGTAAGAAAACACAACATATCGAAAAGAAGCCGAAAATTATACCAAATTTCGTTTTGTTTTTTACTTAGTCAAAGAATCGTTCGCACTTGACAATATATCATCGACATTACACTATTATCACTAACTTCCATTTTATTCAAAATCATCCTATCCGTTCGTGCTGAATGACCGCCTTTGAGTAGGCATTATTAGCCCTTTAAACGCCAAGTTAAATCCCATCTACCATTTGCTGGCATTATTAGGAGCTCACCATATTCTCCACGTTAGCAGGATAAGGGTTAAATAAATGAGGAATAAATGAGCTTAAATCTTTGTCACGGTAGTGATTAGACCTACTTACTACCTGTTGTAACATTAAAAACCCAGAATTCTTTGTCACGGTAGTGATTAGACCTACTTACTACCTGTTGTAACATTAAAAACCCAGAATTCTTCTCTCAAAACGTATTTGTATTTTCGTGTAATTTGTAGGATAATTATTATACCCGTTCACACCATCAATATATTTATCTTTTGTTCCAGGCGAGACGTCCATGTTGTGTTGATAAATAGCAATATAGGTATATAAAATATAAATATAAAATATATAGTCCAACAGAACTCAATGATTATTATTAAAAGATATATTTTACAGGTAGCTGCGAGTAATAACGTAAAATATATCTTTTAATAATAATCATCAATTAAGTTGTGTCAGACTATATATTTTATATTTCTGAGGTGTGTCATCCCCGTTGTGTGTAGAAAAGACTAATTGTGAGGTAAATATCAGTCATGAAACCACAACTATGGTAGTATGGATTTAAGATGCTATTTAATAGCAAAAAATAACTACATGTTTCGGCCAATAGCGGCCATCTTTAGGTTATTACAATTTTGCTCAAAGAGTATCATAAATATGCCTATATTGCGTGGTGATGCTAAGATCTCATCATCGTTACGCGTTAAAATCAGTTTATTTACATATATATATAATATATAAAATATATAACTATATATATAATATTTTATATAACTATATTGCTATAAATTTATCTTTTATTTGAGAAACAGTGTGCATTCTGTGAGGTGGAAACGTAATATAGTTTCCCTATTTAGTTTTATTTTGTACTGTTGAATATTTGTGTTTTAGCTTTTAAAGGTCTGCATGTTAAAGTGCATCAATTTTTTTGTATAATTTTTTAAATCTCCAAAAAATGTGAATGCGAACGAAGTCTTCATTGAAAATTATTGCAGTAAGAAAGCTGTATTTTATAATTAATAGATTTTGTACAAAAAACTTGTCGATTGTGTAGAAACATTTCGATTTCCGTGGTGCAAGTTTTTTTTTTTTTTCTCGATACGTAACAACATCATAAATCGATGTTGTAGCCTGGCCGTGTTTCTTGGTATGTCTGGCTGCTATGCATAGAATTTTAAACACGTCTGCACATCCACTTATACACTGTCAGGTATATCTTGCTGCTGTCGGTGCTATAAATATAATTTCCTGGTAGGTGTAACGTTAAGATATGAGAGCTGCATTATAGAGTAGCAATACTAATAGTGTTGTGTGGCTGCACAAAAGTGGAAGATAAATCTGAAGGCGTAGTGAAGGCGTAGTGTTTGTGGTGTGAGGTTATTCTTGTTCGACTGCGGCAATACATGAGTAGCAGAAAAATAATTTTGTGTGTGTCACCCATTTAGCCACCATTTTTTAAGCACCTGCATCCGCTTCAAAGCGCTGACAGGCTCCGTTATAATCCATTCTTACTTAACTTGAGACGAAACCCTTCATCTTATAGTCGATATGCTTTTAGCTTGATTTTGTTGTTTTGTTGCTTAGCAGGCTCGTTATCCGCCGCTATCTTATTTCGACGTTAAATATGGACAAAGGTGAAGGCTTTCGTTAAAATAATCATGAATGTCTTTGGGCCTAATTGCTTAGGGTTTATTCAAGACGCTCTCAATATCTCAGTTGTTTATTTATGGATTATTGAAATAAAGTATGGCCGTCTATTGAACATAATGGAAGGGCTACTAAAAATATTGTGCATAATGGAATGGCTACTAAAAATATTGTGCATAGTGGAATGGTTACTAAAAATATTGTACATAGTGGCATGGCTACTAAAAATTTTGTACATAGTGGAATGGCTACCAAAAATATTGTACATAGTGGAATGGCTACTAAAAATATTGTACATGGTGGAATGGCTACTAAAAATATTGTCCATAGTGGAATGGCTACTTAAAATATTGTACATTGTGGAATGGCTACTAAAAATATTATACATAGTGGAATGGCTACTAAAAATATTGTACATAGTGGAATGGCTACTAAAAATATTGTACATAGTAGAATGGCTACTAAAAATATTGTCCATAGTGGAATGGCTACTAAAAATATTGTGCATAGTGGAATGGCTACTAAAAATATTGTACATAGTGGAATGGCTACTAAAAATATTATACATAGTGGAATGGCTACTAAAAATATTGTACATAGTGGAATGGCTACTAAAAATATTGTCCATAGTGGAATAGCTACTAAAAATAACTAGGAAGGTTTGGACGGAGACGATACCAACCTAACGGAAATATTTGCTCGGAGTTTGCTTCGACGGTCTGAGAATACAACGGAAAGTCTTCAGATATTCGATGCCCTGGTTCAGATTAGAAATTGGAACCCCCCCACCTGAATTGAAGTCAGAAGCGTTACCGACTTGGGCGAGTTGCTCAGTCAGGAGCCGGAACTAATTTAATATAGCTTCGAATTATAAGGTGTTTGCTGTGTGAACTACAAAGGAAACGGATTGCAGTGGTCGTGCCTCAGTTGAGGTACGTTCTTAACACTCCGGAATTTAGGACTGTCTGGAGGGACTAAGGAGATCCACAAGAGTATTTTTAGGGTAGCTAGGCTCGGAGTTGAGAATTGAGGACTGCATGTTCTGGGTGTGTAGCAGGAATGCTGCTCGGTTGACGGCGATTTTCTATGTACGTTGTGATTATGACGTCATGAGACCTCATCTCAGCATTGTAAAGTACTTTAATTTTCTGCCTATTAGTGAAAATTACGTGGTATTTATTTTAATATTTGGTAAGGAGCGACAATAGCCATATTTTATGTAGGGGTTTGTTGTTTTTTGTGGTAAAAACTCTTCGAAGTATATACAATTCTGGGTTGTAGTTTTGTGGTTATAGCTGCTTGAAGTATACATAAATTTGAAATTTGGTGTTATGTGGCAGTAGCTCTTTGAAATGTTCGGAGTTTTGAAAGGTGGTGTTGTGTGGCAGTAGCTGTTTGAAGTATTTACAGTTTTGAATTGTGGTGTTGTGTGACAGTAGCTGTTTGAAGTATTTACAGTTTTGAATTGTGGTGTTGTGTGGCAGTAGCTGTTTGAATATACAGTTTTGAATTGTGGTGTTGTGTGACAGTAGCTGTTTGAAGTATTTACAGTTTTGAATTGTGGTGTTGTGTGACAGTAGCTGTTTGAAGTATTTACAGTTTTGAATTGTGGTGTTGTGTGGCAGTAGCTGTTTGAAATACTTGCAGTTTTCAATTGTTGTTTAGTGTTGTTATGTATGTTTGAATTAAACATGGGGTTGATTGTGGTTTGGTATGGTAATAGTTGCATGAAGTAGTCTCTACTTTGGATGCAGATTTTATGGGACGTGATGACGTATCTTTGGGTGAGCGTTTCTCGACGCGTCGAAGGAAGGTAACACCTTTATATATGTATTATTTAACCAACATAAAAGCACAGTAACAGGTACAGTACAGAACAGTACAGGTTTAATAGCAAGTATTTTAATTATACATGAAACATAAAACATTATAAAATCTTATCTGCGAAAGAAGCAAAATTTACTTACACCTATAAAAACAGGAATCGAAATTTTACTATGAAATACACTTTCCCCGATACAGTGTATTATGTTGGTTAAATAATAAACATTCGAATTATACGAGTATACTAGGAATATGCAACATTGTAAGATCGTAGTAACTTCATATCCAAGGGTAAGGCAAATTTGTGTATGGGAGGGGGGAGGGTGGAATTCTTCGAAAAGTCGGGAATCCTACATCCGACGACACAGCACATTTCAGAAGACTCATAATCCTCAACAACCTTAGTTATGCGTGTACTGTAGTTGTATAAAATTTTCTTCCTGTATTCACAGTAATACACATGACGGCAGTGAAAATGTTCGAGGTTCTATCTGGTACGTTTTTTGTAACTTTGATACTGAAAGTACTCACACACGTAGCCCACAGATTTGTATCATTGTGAATAATTCCTAATAGTTTACGATAATTCTTACCGTGAAGAATTGAGGGTTTTTCTAACGCTTAATTTCAAGTATTCCAGTCTGCTTGAGTCTTACACTGTTTGAGCGCGTTAACAGTTCTAGGAATCTCTAGGGAATGTAAATTCCGCTACACAGCGTAACCTCAGTGAAGACCAGAATCCTAGTTCTTTCTACTTTTAGCAGATAGGCTGAAGTATTTGAATGAAAGAATAGGTCATAAAGTTTTCCCAGGAATACTTTTCATACAGAAGGGAATCACAGCCAAATGTTACGTGTATAGGCCGACATCAGTAACTACTTATGTATATTGGACCGTGCATCATTGTGATAGTTGAAGAATAAGAGACTAACTTAATGTCACTAGTTATTAAGTTTTATTTCACTTCTTTTATACTCAACATGTTTCGAACTTTAATACATCCGTCATCAGGAGCCTGCGACTTTTCTATTGTATCACCACATTGGTCGTGTGTTCTTGTTTCGATGTGTGTTGGAGTTTCGGTGTGGCTGGGTTGGGTTGGTATCCGTGTGGCAGGCTGAAGCACAGC
>Ga0123354_10020498_pt1 | contig 10400 bp, 9 predicted proteins | sample TergutLab28metaG_2_FD_97872 | JGI IMG/M metagenome (GOLD analysis project Ga0123354, IMG submission 97872) | Labiotermes labralis P4 segment gut microbial communities from Petit-Saut dam, French Guiana - Lab288 P4 | ecosystem: Host-associated > Arthropoda: Insects > Digestive system > Gut ...
CGTCGATCTTCTTCCCGTCGTCAAGGCCAACTTTTTTGGGGTCGACGGTCTTGGCCTGAAAGCGGTGGCCAGTGCCGGAGCCCACTTCTCCTGGCGCGATCCCGATCCGGGCGGACGGAACTCCCAATCATGGTTCGCCGAGGCTGTCCGCTCGCCCGACGAGGAACTCCGGCAGGCGACCCGGCGGCGGATTCTCGAGTACAACGAGGACGACGTACGCGCCACCCAGGCCTTGCGGACCTGGATGCGGTCGCTGGAGTGAGCCCCGTCACCCCGCCACCAGACGCAGGCGCGGGATCAGGCCGACATCGGCCATGACGGACAGGGCATCCCTTTCCTCCTCGCTGAACCGGATGGGTTGGCCGAAGCTGGGATCGGCCATAAAGGCCATCAGACAATCGCCGCACGCGGCGGGCTCGGCCTGGCACTGGTTGCAATCGATCAAGAATGATTTCATGACAACCAGTCTGGCCGTGCCCTCAGACATTTTCGTCGGGGGCGGGGTCTACAGTGGTGCGCATGGTGGACGCGAACACTCAGCCCATGCTCGACGGACTTGAGATACCGCTTCACCAGGCCACCTTCTGCGTGATCGATCTGGAGACGACCGGGACCGCCGACGACTCGCGTATCACCGAGATCGGGGTGGTCAAAGTCCGCGGCGGGGAGGTACTCGGCGAGTTCCAGACCCTCGTCAACCCCGGTACGGTCATTCCCGGGTTCATCACGTCTTTGACGGGTATCACCAATGCCGCCGTCCGCCACGCCCCGAAACTGCGCGAGGTCTTCCCGTCGTTGGTGGAATTCTGCCGGGGCGCGATCATGGTCGCCCACAACGCCCGCTTCGACATGGGTTTCATCATGCGCGCGGCCGAGCGCCTGGACTACGAGTGGCCCTCGACCACCGTCCTCGACACGGTCGGGTTGGCCAGACGCGTCATCCCCCGCCACGAGGTTCTCAACTATCGCCTCGGTACCCTCTCCCAGTACCTCGCCACCGTGACCCAGCCATCGCACCGGGCCCTGGACGACGCCCGGGCCACCGTCGATCTGCTCCACGCCCTTCTGTCGCGCATCGGCAACCAGTCGGTCCACACGGTGGAAGATCTGCTCCAGTTTTCGTACACGATCTCGAAAACCCGCCGGTCGAAGCGCACGTGGGCCGACGACCTGCCGGAAGGGTCTGGCGTCTACTTCTTCGTGCGGGATTCGGAAAACCGCCGGCAGTACCTCTACGTCGGCACCTCAAAACACATCCGGCGCCGCGTCGCCACGTACTTCACCCCGGCCGAATCCCGCCGGCGCATGGAGGAGATGGTGAGCCTGGCCACCGGGGTCGAAGCCGTCGCCTGCCACACGGCCCTGGAAGCCGCCATCGTCGAACTCCGGCTGATCACCGGCTATCAGCCGCCGTACAACCGCCGGAGCAAACAGCCTCACCACACCTGGATCAAACTGACGGACGAGCCGATCCCGCGTTTCAGCATCGTCCGGCGGGTACTGGACGACCGGTGCGCCTACTGCGGCCCCTTCTCCGGCCGGGTCATGGCGGCCCAAGCCGAACTCGCCCTCACCGAAGCCTTCCCGCTGCGGACCTGTGTGCGGCGGCTGCGCCCAGGTGTCGTGTGCGAACCGTGCGCGCTGGCCGAAATGGGCTCCTGCCTGGCACCGTGCGCCGGGCGCAACCTCGACGCCTACGGCCAGGTCGTCCACCAGGTGCGGGAGTGCTTCGGCGGGGATATCCGGCTGGTCGCCCAGGCCTGCTTCGGCGCGATCGACCTGTTGTCCGGACAGTGCCGGTACGAGGAGGCCGCCGAGGTGCTGGAGCGCTTCCGCACCCTCGAACACGGCATGAGCCGCCAAGCCAGGCTGATGTCGCTGGCCAGGTGCCCGTACATCGTTGCCGCGCGACGCCAGGAGACGTCCGGCGGCTGGGAAATCCACGTCATCCGGTACGCCCAACTGGCGGCGGCCGGCGTCGCCCGCGCCGGCGACGATCCGGTGGAACTGGCCGGGGACCTGTTGGCTGCCTCTCGGACCGTCACACCAACCATTCCCGGTTGGCCCGCCGGTTCGATCGAGGAGGCCGAGTTGATCGCGCGGTGGCTAGAGGAGCCAGGGGTACGCCTGCTGGACATCGACGGTACCTGGGGCTGGCCCGTTCACGCCCAGTAGGAAGTCCCCCGGAATCAACCGCCTACGCGGGGATGATCTCGACCGACTGGATGACCACGTCGTCAACCGGACGGTCGTTGCGGCCCGTCCGTACCGCGGCGATGGCATCGACGACCTGGCGGGCGTCGGCATCGGTGACCTCGCCGAAGATCGTGTGCCGCCGATTCAGGTGCGGCGTCTTGGCGACGGTGATGAAGAACTGCGAGCCGTTGGTACCGGGTCCGGCGTTGGCCATGGCCAACAGGTACGGCCGGTTGAAACTGAGGTCGGGGTGGAACTCATCTTTGAAGGTGTAGCCGGGGCCCCCGCGCCCATTGCCGAGCGGATCGCCGCCCTGGATCATGAACCCGTCGATCACACGATGGAAGATCAGCCCGTCATAGAAGTGACCGGTCGTCTTCAGCCCCGTCGCGGGATCGGTGTACGGCTTGGTCCCATTGGCCAATCCGACGAAGTTGGCCACCGTCTCCGGTGCCTGGTCGTCGAACAGCTCGATCGTGATGTCGCCGTGGTTGGTATGCAGAATTGCCTGGGTCATGAAGTTCCTTCCTGTAGAGCACATCAATTCTGCCAGATGACGCAACCAACTCCCCACTTTTACACGTACCGACGTCATAATGTCCGGAACTTGTCCGGACACGATTCAGGGGTTTGTCAGGGTTCATCCATGAGGTCGCGGCGCTAGACTGGTGGTACTCCACATGGGAGTCTGAGACCTAAGGATTGACACGATGATTCGTAAGCAAGACATCCTCGAAACCGCCGCGGACAAAGCCAGGCTGGCGGTTGAGCAGGGATCCCAAGCCTGGGAAGAGCGGGTTGCCCCGTTGCTGGATTCAGCCGCGAAACGGGTGAAGCCTGTCGCTGACGACGCTTGGGAAGCCGTGATGGAAGCCAAACGGCAAGCGGCTGGCCTGGCGGCCGATACCGTGGAAAAGATTCAGCCCGGCGTCAACACCGCCTTCAGCAAGGTGGTACCGGTCATCGACCGGGCGCAAAGGTCGGTGGAAACCGATCTGCTCCCCAAACTGATCAATGTTCTCCATCAGGCGGCCGCCACGCCGGCCGGCGGCGAGGCCAGAGAGATTCTCGCCCGTCTGGATGAGCGCACCGACGCTTCAGTGGTCGCCCTCAGGGACGAACTGAGTAAAACCACCAAGTCGAGCAAGGGCAAGAAGATCGCCACCGTGGCCGCCGTGGGAGCCGTCATCGGCGCCTTGGCCGTCGCCATCAAGACCTTCCTGGGCAGCCGCGAAGACTGGGCCGCCTACGAGCCCGACGAGCCGTACGTCTATCCGGATGACGACTATGAGATCGACGAAGTCCTGGTCGACCTCGGTGAGCTTCCGGCGGACTCGGCCGACGCCCCCGAGGCGGCCCCGGTCGAGTCCACGCCCTATGGCGACGGGTCGTACGCCGGCCCCAACCCGCCGGAGGGCTTCATCATCAAAGGCAACGAGCGTTCGATGAAGTACCATGTACCCGAGTCGGCCGGCTATGCCCGTACGCTCGGCGACGTCTGGTTCTCCTCCGAAGAGGCCGCCCAAGCGGCTGGCTTCGTCCGTTCGCTGCGCTGACCAACCCGGTCCCCGTCCGCCGTCGGCATCGCTTGGATGTCGGCGGCGGTCGCGTGTCTGGGGCCCGCCAATCGCCAGATTCTGCCGCACACCGATCCGGCATTTCGGCCCCGGCGATCGTCTATCTGGTAGGAGGAGCACCATGCTGGCACTGACCGATCAAGAGTTCACGGCCTTGTACACCCGGCACGTCGGGATGGTCTACCGCGTGTGCTTCGCCTACATGAAATGCCGGGCCCGCACCGACGACATGGTTCAGGAGACCTTCGTCAGGGCGATGACCCGGGCGCCGCGATTCGACGGGCCGACCCATGAGAAAGCCTGGTTGATCCGCACCGCCACCAACGTCTGCAAAGACAGCCTCAAGAGCTGGTGGCGCCGGTCGGTCAACCTCGATCCGGCGGCCGACACCACCGAGGACAATACGACCGACACCACCTTGACGGCCGTACTCGCCCTGCCCGACCGGTACAAGGCGGCGGTCTATCTCTTCTACTACGAGGGGTACGCCACGGCTGAGATCGCCACCATGCTGGACCGCCCCGAATCGACGGTCCGCAACCACCTGTCCGAGGCACGCCGCTTGTTGCGCGCCCAACTCACCCTCGAATCACCGGGAGGCGACTCCGATGCGCAATCCTGATCTTGTCCAGTCCTGGGACACGGTGAATCCCGATCCGGAAACCCAGGCTCGCCTGCTGGGGCGAATCTTCACCGCCGCCCATCACGAATCCGCCAGCCCCGCACCGCGCCGACCCGTCTGGCGGATCCTCCTACCGATCGCCATCAGCGTCGTCCTGGTCGCAGCCATCGTGGTCCCCCTCCTGAACCGGCCGCACGACGTGGCGCTCACCGCCTCCCACGGGGTCACCGCCGTCTGGCTCCCCCGCCCGCCGCAGGTGTCGGTCGCCTACGACCTGGTACCGCTGACCGAACAGGAGATGCTGACCGGCGTGGACATCTTCGCCGCCACCGTGACCAAGATTCAGACCATCGAGGTCACGTTCCCCGACTGGACGAACTACATGAGCGTGCTCACCGTCCGCGTCGACTCGGTGGTGCGGGGCGATCTGACACCGGGTACGTCGACGACCATCCTGACCCACAACCTCTGGGAGCCAAACGTGTGGGTCGAGGGCAGTACGGTCTCCTCCCTGCTGAAGGTGGGCGGCAGCGCCCTCTTCCTGGGTACACCCGCCGCCGGGGCCACCGCCGGCACGATCGACGGGCCGGCCGTGTTCTACTACTCCGACGTGGCCCAGTACTTCCTGGGCGATGGTACCCGGCCCCTGGTCGCCCGACCGGACTCGGGCGTCGCGTTCGACACTTGGGGTTGGCCGAGCCTGGCCGCGCAGGGCACCTCCCGCGGCGACGGTACCTCCACGGTGGCCAACATGCAGGTGGTCGAGGACTTCATCCACTCCGTCATCGGCGGGTAGGGAACCAGCAACACCGTACAAGTTCCGTACGTCCCTCTGGCCTGATGCAGTGGCGGCGAGACGGTTCGCCGCCGTCAATCTGGTCCGGGTCGGTGTGGACCAGCGTTATCGATTCGTTACCGCTCATTTGAGCAGGCAGGGTGCTGGGGCACCGGAGGCGGCCGAGTCGCCTGCCTAGACTGTTCCGATCAATAGTCGATCAACTAGGGCATTCACAGGAGCAGCCAGGTGAGCATCAACATCAGGATCGTCGACGCGGTGAAAAAGTACGGTACGACAACGATCATTCCAGACCTGTCCCTCGACATTTCCGCAGGCGAGTTCTTTACCCTGCTGGGGCCGTCGGGCTGCGGGAAAACGACGCTGCTGCGGATGATCGCCGGTTTCAACACCATCGAGTCAGGTGACTTCTACTTCAACGAGACCCGGATCAACGATGTCGAGCCGTCCAAGCGCCGTATCGGCATGGTCTTCCAAAATTACGCCATCTTCCCGCACCTAACCGTCCGCAAGAACGTCGAGTTCGGCTTGCGCAACATGGACGTACCGCACGGCAAGGTCCGGGACCTCGCCCAGGAGTACATCGAACTGGTCCAAATCGGCCGCTGGGCCGATCAGATGCCCGATCGCCTGTCGGGCGGCCAACAGCAGCGGGTGGCTCTGGCCCGGGCACTGGTCACCTCGCCGGATGTCCTGCTGATGGACGAACCGCTGTCGAACCTCGACGCCAAGCTGCGGTTGGAGATGCGCGAGGTCATCCGCGACATCCAGCGCCGCGTCGGGACGACCACGGTTTACGTCACCCACGACCAAGAGGAGGCGATGGCCGTATCGGATCGCATCGCGGTCATGAAAGACGGCGTCATCCAGCAGTTGGGTACCCCGCCAGACCTCTATCACCGGCCCGCCAACCGGTTCGTGGCGGGCTTCATCGGCCGCTCCAACCTGCTCGGCGCGACCGTCAGCGGCGCGGAGTTGACGGTGGCAGACACCGTCTTCGCGGTACCGGCCCTGGCAGCGGCTACCCCAGGCCCGGCCTTGGTCTCGATCCGGCCGGAAGAGTTCATCCTCAATCCACCCGACGGCCAGGGCATCCCCGCCACGGTCGACCACAGCGTTTTCCTCGGCCTCAACACCCATTACTTCGTCACTCTGCACACCGGCGACCACGTCGAGATCATTCAGGAGTCGGAGTTCGAGCCGTTCCTCCCCGCCGGGACGGCGGTAGTCCTGGGTGTCAAGACCCACAAGATCAGCATTTTCACCGCGGACGGGTCGCGCAACCTGCTCTTCCGGGCAGAGCCGGGCGCGCTGATCGAAGGGCGGGTTCAATGAGTCTCACGGCTGCCATCCCCGCCCGCCAGCGGCGCAAGCCGCGCCTCGACGGCTGGGTCGGGGTCACCATCGGCCTGTTCGTCTTGTTCGGCGGCTTCCTGGTCTACCCGTTGTGGACCGTCCTGCGCGAGTCCGTCGTCGATCCGGCCACCGGCGGTTTCACCTGGAACTATTTCACCACCTTCTTCTCGAAGACCTACTACGCCAACACCATCCGCAATAGCTTCCTGATCAGCCTGTCGGTGACCGCAGTGTCACTGATCATCGGCATCCCCTTCTCGTACTTCTACACCTTCTTCAAGCTGCGCGGCGCCCGCTTCCTGTTCATCGGCTCGGTCTTGTCCTGCATGTCCGCACCCTTCATCGGCGCGTACGCCTGGGTGCTCCTGCTCGGCCGCAACGGCCTGGTGACTCGCGCTTTCGGGGCCATCGGGATCCATCTTGGCAGCATTTACGGTTTCGGCGGCATCGTCTTCGTCCTCAGCCTGAAGCTATTTCCCCTTGTCTCGGTGTACATGAACGGGGCGTTCAAGAGCATCGACACCTCGCTGCTGGAGGCCTCCGCCCTGATGGGCTCGACCGGGCTGCGCCGCATCCGGCAGGTCATCATCCGTTTGACGATGCCGACCGTTCTGGCGGCCTCGCTGCTGGTCTTCATGCGCGCCTTCGCCGACTTCGGCACGCCGTTGCTCATCGGCGAGGGCTACCGCACTTTCACGGTCGAGATCTACAACCAGTACCTCGGCGAAACCGGCACGAACCATAACTTCGCGGCTGCCGTCGGCATCATCGGCATCCTGGTGACCGCCGCGATCTTCCTGGTTCAGAAGTTCGCCACCAGCCGCTTCAACTTCACGATCAAGGCGAGCCGCCCGCCGGAGAAACGCCGCCCCCGCGGCCTCGGCGGTACGTTGATCTACCTCTACCAGTACGCGCTGGTCGGCGTGGCTTTCCTGCCTCAACTCTATATCATTTACCTGTCGTTCCGGCGAAACAACCAGGCGATCTTCCTGCCCGGCTTCTCGCTCGACAGCTACAAGGTCGCAGCCGGTCGCCTGCTCGGCCGGTCGATTCTCAACACCCTGTACTTCGGGGCGGTTGCGCTGACGGTTATCATTGTTATCTCCGTGTTGATCGCCTATCTGGTGGTGCGCCGCTCGAACGTGGCCAACAACGTGATCGACACGGTGTCGATGATGCCGTACATCATGCCGGGCGCGGTCATCGGCATCGGTCTGGTGGTGGCCTTCAACCGCCCGCCGCTGGCCATCACCGGTACGGCGCTGATCATGATCATCGCCCTGGTCATCCGGCGGATGCCGTACACCATCCGGTCCGCGACGGCCACCTTGATGCACCTGCCGATCTCGACCGAGGAGGCCGCCCGCAGCCTGGGCGCCTCGAAGTTCAAAACCTTCTGGCGCATCACCGTACCAATGATGTCGGCCGGCATCACCTCGGGCGCGATCTTAAGCTTCGTCTCGATCGTGACAGAGATGTCCAGCGCCGTCATCTTGTACAACAACAAGAACATCACCTTGACCATGTCGGCGTACGTCGCCATCACCCGCGGCAGTTATGGGCTGGCCTGTGCCTTCGCCTCGATTCTCACCGTCCTGACCGGCGTCATTCTGCTGGCCTACCTCCTGATCGCGCGCGACGAGGACCTCAAGATGTGACCGCTCGGTTGCCCGCCCGCCGGACAACCGAACGGCCTCACTACCCCACCGATGAAAGGAAACAACCAATGAAGATAGGAAAAGCCACCAAGCTCATGGCGGTGGCGGGCGCGGCCACCTTGACCGCCTCCCTGGCCGCCTGCGGCGGCCCGGCCCCCAGCGACGGGACGAGTAACAGCCAGACCGGCACCCTCGTCCTGTACTCCTCCATGACCGACAACGACCTCAACGTCTTGACCGACCTGCTCGGCGAACGGTTCCCCGGAATCAAGGTCGAGATCGTCAACGGTTCGGCCGGCGAACTGACGACCCGTATCCAGTCCGAGGCCGGGAACCCCCAAGGCGACATGATGTGGGGCGGGCTCGACATGTCCGACGGCGACAAGTACACTAGCGTCTTTGAGCATTGGCTGTCCGACTACGAGAAAGACGTTCAGCCGGCCTACAAGTCACCTAACGGCTTCTACAACATGGACCACCTGTCGACTGTCGCCTTCTGTGTCAACAAAAACCTCGAAGCCCAACTCGGCTTATCGATCAAGGGCTACGCCGACCTGCTCGACCCGAAATTGAAAGGCAAAATTCTGATGCCAGACCCGACATCGTCCTCGTCGGCGTGGAACAACCTCTCCAACATCATGGCGGTCTTCGGCAACGACTCCGATCAGTCGTGGGAGTACATCCGCAACCTGCTGGGCAACGGCCTGGTCATCGCGTCGTCGTCGTCCGCGGCCTTCAATACCGTTGAAGAGGGCGAATACGTCGTGGGCATGACGTACGAAGACGGCATCGCCTCGCTCAAAAAGTCCGGCGGCCAGAATTGCCAGTTGGTCTACCCCGCTGAGGGTACCTCGGCCTCCGCCTTCGGCACGGCCGTCATCAAGGGCGCGCCGCACGCCGATCTGGCCAAGCAGGTCATCGACTACATCATGAGCCCGACCGGCCAGGTGGCGCTGGGCGAGGCGCTGGGCACCCTGCGGATGACGACGACCAGCCCGGTCAACTCGCAGTACCTGCCGCCGACGGACACGATCACGTGGGTAACGCGCGACGTCAAGTGGTTGGCCGAGCATCGCTCCGCCATCATCGACAAATGGATCCAGGCCTACACGGAAATCGTCGGAGCCTAACATTTCTCACCTCGACACCGCGCTGGCGACCGCCTCCCACACCCGGGCCATCGACCTGGGTCCGGGGGCGGTCGCCCGCGTCGGCGAGCTGTTCGCCCGGTTGTTGCCCCGCCAGGACGCGGTCATCGTGGCGGACGACAACACCTACGCCGTGGCCGGAGCCGCCGTGGCCGCTTCCCTGGCCGCGGCCGGTGTCCGGATCGTCGATCGGTTGATTTTCCCCGGCCAGCCGGTGTTGTACGCCGACTACGCCAACGTCGTCACCGTACGCCAGCGCCTGGCGGGTTGGCCGAGCGCCGCCGCCTGCTCGATCGCGGCCGGCACGCTCAACGACATCGTCAAGCTGGCGTCGGCCGAGTTGGGCCGGCAGTACGTCAACGTCTGCACCGCCGCCTCGGTCGACGGCTATGCCGCCTTCGGCGCCTCCATCACACACAACGGTTTCAAAATCACCCGGGATTGCCCGGCGCCGGTCGGGCTGGTGGCAGACACCGACGTCTTGGCTGCGGCGCCGGCCCGACTGACGGCCACCGGCTACGGCGACCTGATCGAAAAGATCCCGGCCGGCGCCGACTGGCTTCTGGCCGACGCCCTGGGCATCGAGCCGATCCAGCCAGCGGTCTGGGACACGGTGCAGTCGCCGCTGCGCGACGCCCTGTCGCAACCGGAACTGATCGCGGCTGGACATCCCCTGGCGATCCGGCGTCTGGCCGAGTGCAATCTTCTCTCCGGCCTGGCCATGCAGGCCGCCCAGTCGTCACGCCCAGCCTCAGGCGCCGGCCACCAGTTTTCGCACGTCTGGGAGATGGAGGGCCACGGGCTGGACTGGGACCCCCCGTTGTCCCACGGCTTCAAGGTCGCAGTCGGTGCGGTGGCGTCCTGTGCCCTGTGGCAAGCCGTCCTCGACCTCGACCTCGGTGACCTCGATGTTGAGTCGATCGTGGCCGACGCCCCAAGTCCAGACGAGTTGGCGAACCGGCTCGACCGAATGCTGCCGCCCCGGGTCGCGGCCGAGGCCCGCCCGTTGTACCTGGCGAAACAACTCCGCGGCGATGCCTTCCGCCA
>Ga0123354_10020500_pt1 | contig 10400 bp, 3 predicted proteins | sample TergutLab28metaG_2_FD_97872 | JGI IMG/M metagenome (GOLD analysis project Ga0123354, IMG submission 97872) | Labiotermes labralis P4 segment gut microbial communities from Petit-Saut dam, French Guiana - Lab288 P4 | ecosystem: Host-associated > Arthropoda: Insects > Digestive system > Gut ...
CCCGTTGCGCTGACCACGTGACACCCCTCTATCCGCAAAAGTTGGCACTAACTTCGCCGACCGGCGGCGGCCGCTCTGTCGGTATAGTTCGCGTGCGGACTAAGGCCACGGAGTTTTTTTTACATGTATCGAGCACTATGTGCTCATCATCAGGAGGTCAAAATTGTATTATACAGCATCTGGTATCATTACACCTGTAGGTGGCCGTCCAGTGCACAGGTTGAGAGAAGAGTTTTCTCTCAGCTGCCATTGAAACTCAATTCAGCGCACTGTGTACTTACTTCGCTGCTGTAGTTTGCTGACAGCACTTAGAATACGTGCTAGAGTGAAGTAGAAGTGCACAGTGCTCGGGCGCCAAGTCGCGTGGCCACTACATTGTACAGTGGCGCTCAATGTTTGTTGGTCCTGAGTTTGGATCTTGCTTCATGTCACCTTTCTGGAGCCTAAAATTTCGAGATGGTGTCTTGGTTTTTGATGACTGCGTTCACCCCTGGAGTAGCGCACAATTTTGTAACGTACGACGTACTTTAGTTTGGAAGGTGTAAATAAGCGATTCAAAACAACATACCGCCTACCTCTTGAGCGTTGGATTAATCCCCGTATACAGAACCAGGGCGTTTCTCCGAAATGCTTGTACCCACATACCAAACCGAAAGGAAATATGACACCGCAGAATGGCGCGAAAGTGTTAAAATTTGTAAGTAGTTCATTTGTGGTACATTCGTAAAACGGAATGAAATTTACGTGTTCTTTACTGAACGCATTTCCCGAACAAGGCATCGCCGAAACTACAGCGAAACGAACCGAATCGAATATTCGGATGTTGGCGCGTGTTAGTTTAAATCGAAACAAATGATTTGGTATCCAATACGCATATCAGCCATGCAAGTTCTGCTTATAAAGATTACTGCAGAGTCAGCGTTAAGAAATTGATCTCTATTAGAGAAACACGATCTTTGCAATAGTTTACGAAACAGTGGAGTCCGAAAACGACAAGTGAAGGAGAATTATGCACATTAATTTTTTCCTTATATGAAAAGATACGAAATTAAATTAAAAAATCAGAATATGTTATGAAATTTTCCTACGATTTTGCGACACAATAAAACCAGCATTAAAGATAAATGAATACAGCATTCAGGTAAGAGGTTGTTTGTCGATTGGAGAACTGCTGTAATAGTAAAGTGACATGAGAACATTTCAACGCAATGGGCACTCATTTTCAAAACCTGACACTGTTACGACCAATCATGAAGCAGCGGAATGTGGAAAATGGCGACAGAGCATAAAGGCGAGGGTGAGGCGTGGAAACCCTCAGTAAAATATAATAATAATAATAATAATAATAATGTTGTACGTGGGACATTCACCCACACAAGTTGTGGAAATTATGCAAGGAATGAATAAAGAGCTCGTAACACAAAATTGGGCTTTTGTAATTATAAACAATGTAACCTTTATGATAAACTTTCACACACATTTCAGGAAACAATTTTAATGAAGAGCAAAAATAAAATATTGTTGGGAATAGTTTTAATTTGTGAAAAAGGAAAGAAATTTAAAATTATTTAGTATAATATTACAATTTAAAACATAAAATTATTCATGTGAGTATCAAATAAACATAAATAAACTGCATAGACTAAGCAACCCCAACCTCTTTTGATGGTTTGACCGCCCCTATTGAGCCTAAGTTTCCACAATGTCGTCGAGGCTTACGATCACACTCAGATACACCACACTCGGTGGGACTTCTCTGGACGAATGATTAGCTCGATGCAGTAACCTCTACCTGACAACACACAAAACTCAAAAACAGGCAGACATCCATGCCATGTAAGATTCGAACCCGCAATCCCTGCAACCGAGTAGCTGCTGTCCCACGCTTTAGACCGCGTAGCCACGGAGATTGGCATCCCAAAACTATTAAGTATAAAAGTATTATCTCTACAATGAAGTCTGTATGGAAAACACAATTGACTGAGTTAGCATGGAAATCCATCTCCCTACTATCTCTTAAGCTGCAGTACTAAATTTCTTGAATCACGTTGTCATTTCCTACACATCATAAATAACGACTGAGCTACCATTGCTACTTTTATTGAATCAGACATTCTGTCTCGTCCAAAGCACATAAATTGATTATGTCTCCACGACCAAACAAACCTGTTGAATGTGACAAAATTATTAAGTTGGCCAGCTGCCTTTTACACAGTTTGTCATTTCCTTATTTGGCATAAGCTCTACTACGCCTAACGTACCTTATCCGCAGTGACCAATCATTTTTATCTTTTTCGATCATTCTCTTTGAGTGTCGTAATTTCTTGTGATATGTCAGGGGTTAAAGGTCAAGTTATGCAAGCTTTGAAGTTAAAGACTTAAAGCATGGGATTTTGAATGACAGCAGATATTCAATTTATAACTTTTTTGGGGGGGAGGGAGTCCATTGCCACCACATGTCCTTGTGGACTTCGTGGTCTTCCCTCCTGGGCATGGCAGGAATGTAACCGACTTCTGAGGTTGGGACGCCCATGAGGCGCAGTTACGTTGTCCCGATGATGTGAGTGGTGATAGAGGAAGCTGTAGTACCAGGAGGGCCCTTAAACCTAAATTCTACTAACCTATCCAGACCATGGTCACTGTGGGAATCCTCCCCTTCAGGAAAGATTCCCACGGTAGAGCCGGGAATCGAACCCGGGACCTCATGATTAATAGTCAGAGACCCTGACCACTAGACCACGAGGCTGGTCTCAATTTTTAACTTAAAAAGAACTGAAATTATAAGAATTTTATTATTGTGGGACGTTGTAAGTTTTTGAATAGAACTCCCACATTAATTCCATGAAATCTGACGAGGTATTTAGATACCGCTATTAAGCCACAGATAGACGGACGGACAGACAGAAATACAGAAACACACGCAGCGAAAGACTGAATACACAGGTCTCAAGCTACGATACCTCTACTCGCGCCGCAGGGAAGGTAATATCAAAATAATCGCCTGTGCTTCCTTCCGGAAGTGGTTAACGACCTCCTCAATCTAGGTCAATTATATGAGTCTTAAGGATATTCATCTTCATTTACAGGATCCATAATCATTTCTAACTTTATCATCATCATTGCCTTTAGCATGAATGCCATCTTCATCACCTCAGGCATCTATTCATCACTCTGCCCACCACATGCCCTGCCCGTAATAAATCACGGCATGAAAGAAAGAGGATGTATAAAAGGGTCCTAATATCTTGGGGTGACTGTATCACTGACGCAGTTGTCTCTTGTCTTTCTGCAGGGTTACGTTGCAATAAATTAATGATCCAATCACGGCTCTTCTAACTAGAACAGGGATGTCACAGTACTAGAAAATAAAATGTATGGAAAGAAGAAGAAGGGGAAACAGAATTCCCTTGTCTATTCCCCTCAATCTGCAGCTGTCATCTTAAATAGCACATTTGTTAAAAAATATTGACTCTTGTTTTATAGCCGAGATTCTGGGCGGCATATGTTTCATCAATATGAAGGTTATTTTCTGTAACCTTGTTTGTCATATTTTCCTTGCAGAAATATAAAATGTTCTGTAACCGTTTGAAAGGGCTTTTGCCCAAACTGTGCTGAGTAAGTTGGCGCCTCTATTCTTGTATTGATTAAATACTGCCAGTATGACTGATTAAAGCGTTACAATTACAATTGATAACCAACAAGATGCAAACTATTTTGATTTATTTACTTTAATCAGCTCTACATTATTTCGGGCGATGTTTTCGCCCATCATCAGGAGCATATCACTGTAACTACTGCTTCTGGTAATGTCACCGATGTTACTGCTGGCTGGTGTTGCGTACGCCCGAAACACGTAGAGCTGATTAAAGTAAATAAATCAAATAGTTGCATCTTGTTGGTTATCAACTGTAATTGTACTAGCGATGCACGGAAACACGAAGGTTAAAATTAATTAAAGAATGTTTGCACGACTGACCTGGAAGACCTGCAATGGAGCTTGCACCTGTTCCTGAACACTACACTGTGGACGGACATGGGGCTGGGTGGAGGGTAACTGGCATTCTTAATTAAATTTTTGAGCAGATATTGATTGTGCTGTTTGTTGCTTTCGTTTCTCCATATGGATTTCTGGTTAAGTATAGAACAGGGGGAATTAGGAAAGAATGAATGTATCGTTTAGGCACGAATTTGAAGAAAAAAAGGAAGGATTATTGAATTTTAACGAAATACTGCAAAGCTGACGAGAAGCTGAACATTAATAGTCTATTAAACCAGGTGACAGACCGTACAGAAACCATGCGAAACCTGAAGCACACGATGGTTCATTTCCACCTTCTGAAAGTTTCGGAATTGAAACAAAGTCTTCTAAGAATGTAATCATAGGTACCAGGGTGCTGATAAGTCCTTAGCCCGACCAGGAAGCAAAAAACCTCGGAAGCATGTCAGGGACGCGCGCCACTTCCAACAACTTCGAGACGTGAGCTGTCATCAAGTTGTTTTTCCTGCAAGGTAAGGCGCCGAAAGAAATTCACGCCATTCTGACGGAAACATTAGCTTGTTTCCTTCCTGGTTGGGCTAAGGACTTATCAGCACCCCTGTATTTCAAAACGTAAATATCCGGAATATGCGTGTTGTAGAATACAGAAAGATAGCACACCTTAATATTATGGTTTTGTAAGTTTTGGGTGTAAATCGGTAAAGTTGTTTGGAGATGTCCCTGGTATGGATATAGTTTCAGTATACTATATTTTGTATATGCTACAAGCAGATCAGATATTTGTGTTATCTACGCAAATTCAGTGTCTAAACAATCCAAGTCTTCCTATTCAATTTAATAAAGTTTCAGCACTTTATTTTTTTGCTATTGCTGTTTTCACGTTTTGGCAACTACCGTCTACATTTTAATACTATTTAAAATGTACGAAGGGACAAACTATATTATATTAATCATATAACTTCACAGATCTCGAGGTATCATCTTTTTTCAAATGAAGCCAATAGGTGCACGTTACTTCTTAGTATATTTATTTCACCTCTCTACATGTTTCGGGCAACTATTTGCTCATCATCAAGAGAACTTACTCTATCTATGCGACACTGGTATTTTTCACACTCTATGGGTGGCTATCTGGTCTGTTGTTTGGAATGAGTCTTATTCCAACCAGCAGACCAGACAGCCACCCATACAGAGTGAAAAATACCAGTGTCGCATAGCTAGAGTAAGTTCTCTTGATGATGAGCAAATAGTTGCCCGAAACATGTAGAGAGGTGAAATAAATATACTAAGAAGTAGTGTGCATCTGTTGGCTTAATTTGAAAAATATTATAGAGGGACGCACGGACGATAAAACACACACACAAAAAAACTCGACTATCAGTTACATAGACGACAAATTAACGAATGTTCTTGGCACTGTATAGTCAGTAGCTGTACATAAGGGAACAGTGTGTGGATAAAGAGGGACAATTTCCATATCTCTGACACAAAAATATGTTGAAAAGAAATCCTACAACATTTTCTGTAGATTCACAAAATTATTGTACAAATAACCAATAATCTATAAAGCGTCCACCAGTCCTGCACTGCAGGTATGACTGTCATCACCACAGATCTTTGTATCAACAGGATAGAAGGAGGAAAAGATAAAGAATACCTTCCCTCGTACAGGAAGTACGACGTGGGTTAATACAACAAAAACATTTGTCATTAGAAGGAGGTTATGTTCCCTGTAGTATTGACGTCTTTTGTCTTCTTGACTCGTCTGGATAGCATCCAGTATAGACTCGGTTTCCTGCTGTTTTGAATGAAAACGTTCTTTCAGCGAGACAAAGTGGCCGTAGCTTGGAGTTTACCTCCAAATCTAAGGCAACGATTTCAAACTATGTGAAAGTTTATGTAGCGCCCACACATGGGTAACATCCCCATGTTCACGCGACATGACATATCAGTCGCCAGTCGGTGGTCTGGAAGTCAGTAAAATTCACAGATGATTTATATCGCCTGTCCCTTGACCACGATTTTTATAGAGGGTTCAGTCTTATAGCAAGCTTTCCAGACAGCCTGCACTTTGTAAAATCCTATAGCTAATCCTATTTTTTTTTCCAGTTTTGTTGCAATGATGCTGAATTACCTTTCATTGTCGTAGACTGTATACATCTCATCAGTGAAACACTCTCTCTTGTAAGGAAATCATCTCATTATCAGTTCTCTCTTAAAACCTTTTCCGTCAGTTCACCTCGGCCTTTTCTCTTTCCTTGATGTCATCAGGAAAGCGTCTGCATGTAAAACAGTTCCCGTACGGCATTTCTTGCTTGTTTCTTTTTCCTTGGGCATTTTAATGATGCTGCGTCAATGTTTAAAGGTCGTTAGATTGGGACTCACATTGTCAGAGGTGCACATAGACCTGTAGATTAACCCTTATCTTGCTAACGTGGAGAATATGGTGAGCTCCTAATAATGCCAGAAAATGGCAGATGGGATTTAACCCGGCATTTAGAGGGTTAATACCAGGAATACCAAAACAAACTGCAAATGTAAAACACCTACCAGCGTTGAAATAACTTTTTCACTTCTGAATGTTTCTGTTTAAGATATATCGCTGTTATTTTCAGAAGGTTGATACATAACTATTTTCGTCCGTAGGCTCGAAAAAAACTTGATTGTCTGAAGACAAATAGAAACATCTCCGTTTGTAGACTCAAACATAATCAGTTCTATATGAAGAAAAGAGAAGAACCAGTTGTATAGGCCAGAAATGTAACCAGAATTATTGGAAGAAGAAACAGAGCTAGTATTATCTGGAAGATGGCAACAGAACGATTTTTATCTGCAGCCTAAAAATGTGCCATGTGGAAACTGAAATAAAGCCAATATTATTTTCAGAACAAAACCTAACAGTTCAGCCTGAAGACATTGGACATTTAATAAACTGACCGGTTTTAATGTATCTGCGAAGAAGCTACAATTTTAAAATACCTTAACGACCTTTTTTGTCAACATTTTATTTGACGGTTGTGTTCAAAATTTGTAACGTAAAAATATTTTACACTACTTGGAGCACTATATTTTTGTCATGTTTCAGGAAAAGGGGTCAGATTTCACATGTATAAAAACAGCGGGTGTATTTGCTCGTGTTTATGTGAGCACAAATAAGTACATTTTTATGAAGCGTAAAGCCGTCGTTTTAATTACGGTAATTAAACCATTAGTTCTCGCCGCTGCTGTTGACAGCTGCAGTGTTAATCCGCAACAGTAACGAGGGTACTAAGACCTCCCACTGTTAAAGTGCTTTGCCAGTATTAGCATTCCAAGGGGGCGTGGTAAGACGTCCGCTTACCGCGGATTTTCATGTATAATTCAACCTACCTCTGCTACTGTCTACAATATATGTGTTTGGCTTTAAATTGGTGTTCTCCGAGAAATGTTTTTGGTCATACTGAGTAAGTGGTTTATGAGTTAGTCACATTCAGATCCAGCGAAACAAACCATAGTCCCGTCCATATCTAAGGACAGTCATGGAAGGGTGGTACCATTTTCTAAACATATAAAAAAGGTAAAGGTAAAGTGATCCCGTTACAGGCCCGGTGTGGCCCAGAGGGTGGGTAATGTATGGCTCTACTCTTTCATGACCGCGGCACTAGAAGGGGGTGAGTGGTTAGCAGCACGCCCCGGCCGCACTTTATCCCCGGGAAAGGCCCGGTACCCATTTTACAGGAGGCTCGGTGGGCCCCAGGGCCGGTCTGGACGGGCGGAAAATCTCGTCCCCGCCGGGATTCGATCCCGGACCGTCCAGCCCGTAGCTCAGTCGCTATACCGACTGAGCTACCCGGCCCACTTTCTAAACGTTTAGAGTAGTTGAATTTTGCGCTGCTATCTGAATATTTCTTACTGAAAAATCTTTATTCCTAACAAAACAAGTTGTTTAAAAATTGTTTGAGATGAAACGGACATTAAAAATTCTTAGTTAAAACAATATTTCTGCCACCGATATATGACCATATATTATATATTTACTTCTACCCCCAGCCAAATCCTTAACAATTCCTTAAAGCGAAAAGCAAAGTGAATATTTTAATATAATAGCTATCTTACGTAACTCTAAAGTTACCATTGCGAATTTCTTAAGGATGCAGATCTAAACTGAATCTATTTTTATCCTTCGGAATTAATTGTTTTACAGCTTCTTTCTAATTATATATTTTCTTCTTAAATATATTGCTGTCTCATTTTATGCGAATTTGCGATGGTGCAATAGAATAAGTATTTATGAAGTCTCACATTATGCATGAAGCAAATCCGAAAAAATTAAAATAATCAACTTGGTAAAAAGCATGTCCTAGTTAGGCGCCTGGTTCAATCTCCCACTCCTTCAGTGTCGTCAGAACAATATTTGTTTTTCCAGGAAGTGTACTGTACTAATTAATAAACCTGTCTTTACATTAACCTCTGTTGCTTACGTATTCTTACTGCGCTAAAACTTCGTTGAAAAGCAAATGTGCGCTTAAAAGGTTGTAAATTTATGCATTCCGACAATACATTCCCCAAAAATATATTTATATATAAGCAAAAATCAGTCTTGAATTACTTGGGATCTTCAGGAAATGCATTCCTTGCACAAAATGCGATCCTACTGTACTCACACATGTTACAGTTTTGAGGTGGAAGTAGACGAAAAGGAAACAAGACGTGAAATCGTATTTTAGAACAAAATTCTGTTGTTTTGTAGCATTGTGTTTTGAACGCAGCCTGCATTGAGGCACAAATGTGCTGTAGAACGAACAGAGTCATAATTTTTACACTTCGTGTGTTAATCCACTAAATTATTGATAGTTCAATCACATAGTTCAGTTGGTTCGTTAGTTAGAGTTAGTAAGAGGTCTCGTGGGTAGGGGATGGGGTTGCATTTGTGGGTAGATGGAGCTGCTGTTGGGTTGTGGAGCTGGAGGAAGGAGGGAATGATTTGTAAACTAGCCACGGGGTGACTCGATCTCTGGTCTACCTCGTTTAGCGGTCAGAGACGTGCCTCTCTCTGATTGGTTCTGTGGCTTGGCTGTGTGAATCCTCGCAATTGATAGGGACTGCCAACCGGAAATTGAAGAATCCCGGGTTGTCCATATTGAAATCCCACGCCAGGGCCTGAGTTTCCTGTAGGCCGTGCTGCAGCAATCAACGGTCTTGGTGTTCGATAAGAATACAGAGCATGGTGTCGAGCCACGGACTATCAGTAACGGGCAGCGAAATACGTATGCAGCTAAGTAGTCTGCCTGCAGTCCGTATAGTCTGCAGCGGGAAGCTGTCTCTGGATTTGACTGAATGCATGCCTGTCCCTTGCTGTCTCTTCATGCTTCTTTTGCTGCTCCTGCAGTATTTACAGTTGGCTGCTACTGCTTTGCCTTCAGTATTACTGTATGGTTTACACAGTGTATGATCATTCATTACCGCCCCACAATTAGACTGTGTAGACCTTTACCTTCAGGTACCTTTGCTGGATAATTTCCATCGATTTACACTGAGGGGGCACATGAATGTAATGTCAAAGGGAAAAGCCTGCGGAAAATTTGTATTTACTTGAATTCATTTGGTACTTAGAGAACTCGATTTAAATTATTCCTGTGTGCTAAAATGCAATTTAGTGCAAAGTTACGACACGTAATTTCACACACACACATATAAATAAATAAATAAATATATATATATATATAAAAGACAAGCTGTAGATCTTCTTTCTCCAAGCCGCGGTTCGCCAGGATTTATTAAGCGGTCCGCGTCCACATTTTTATATACAGGCAATGCAGTATAGAGTAACACTGAGGCGTGTTTCTGCAAATATTGATGCAGTGAAAAAAAATAAGTAGTTCATATTTTGAGTGTGTGTTTGTAGTTTTAGATAACCAGCATCCAATGTGCATGTGCCATATTCTCATCTGCGGTCTGTCAGTCTGTACAATATTTTTCCACATTGTTTAAAAAAGGCACGATTTTCGAAAAAAAAAAAGATGTGTTACACAAAATGTTTACTTTGATTTTCTCTTAATCATGTCTGAAATATTTCTCATTGTAATAAGAACTGAGCGAGATATGATCAAACATGTGTATTGTTACTCAATTATTACACCAACCACTGCACATATATAAAATTTATAAAATTTACACATAATAATAATAATAATCATCATCATCATGTTCCTGAAGGGTTAGGTGTGTTCCTCTTCCTTGATCCTCAAAATGAAGTTGGTTCCTCCATCTCTTCCTCGGTCGTCCTATGTTCCTTCGTCCCTTTGGTTTATATTTTAGTGCTTGTTTTGGTAGTCTGTTTGTGTCCATCCTCTGTACGTGTTGTAGCCACTTTTTCTGGTACTGTTTTATTTCCTTTACTATGTTCTGTACTCCCATTTTTTGC
>Ga0123354_10020501_pt1 | contig 10399 bp, 3 predicted proteins | sample TergutLab28metaG_2_FD_97872 | JGI IMG/M metagenome (GOLD analysis project Ga0123354, IMG submission 97872) | Labiotermes labralis P4 segment gut microbial communities from Petit-Saut dam, French Guiana - Lab288 P4 | ecosystem: Host-associated > Arthropoda: Insects > Digestive system > Gut ...
ACGTGCACGACAAAATGTTCACAGAACACAATACGTGCACGACAAAATGTTCACAGAACACAATACGTGCACGACAAAATGTTCACAGAACACAATACGTGCACGACAAAATGTTCACAGAACCAACAACACTCACGAATACGGCCGGGGGAAAAAAAAACTCGTTTGATTTCGGGCGGTGGTCGGTGAAAACCGGCCGCGAAGGACAGTGTAACTCGTCGCCACTGTGACCGCTCACATTAGTTAACACAGCTTTGTTTCCTTTTCCGTGATCGGCCGCGTAAGTCAGTGTAAAAGTACGGCCGTATACGCAGTCACTCGGACAGCCTAAAGATCTCCTTGGTCAGTGTACATACCTGGCGGGTTTCATGATTACTTTACGCCATGACGTCAGTACTGCTTTGGGGTTTATGTGACTTCCTATACTGTAGGGTCTTTGCCTATTGAACGGAGCTTCATGCAGTCATAAAACATTGCATAGAATAAATACAGTGAGTGACGACTTAATAGAGTATTGCCTTGGCACTTTTTAAAACATTCGTTTATCTTATTTATTTCGGGAGTGAATGAGTGAAATCACGCAGAGTCTGACCCATGATTAACAGTCGCCAAATCAAGATTCGAACCAGAGTTCTTCCGAGTACTAAGATGCAATGCAGGCCTGCTGTGCACTGGGCTGCGCTGTGGGAATTCAGAAGTTTTATTTACAGCTTATATTGGCGGTACGTGAAGCTGAGCCAGTCGCTGCTGTCAGGTGCAGAGTTTAAAAATAAATCGAAATCATTTTACCCATCTTCACCGTATAGTTGTCTTAAGACCTGCTTTATACACACACACACACACACACACACACACACACACATATATATATATATATATATATTATAGTTTACCTCGTGTAATATAAATTGTCCTCGCAGCAGTAGATCCGTGGCTGCGATAAGCAATTAAAAGAGTAGTCAGGAATCTAGTAATATATTTAGGCCTGCTTGTATTTAATGAATCCCGATATTGAAATAATATCGATACATCCGTAAACTCTGAAATACATTTTCTGCATCTGACATCTTGTACTTTATTGTTAACTTTGAAATTAGTGGAAGTGATCGGGATTTGCGGAAGATTTATTATCCTGCTCGTGTAAAGCAAAGAAGTAAATCGTAACAATAGCCGGTTCGGTTGTAGAGCGAATACTGTGCTGATAAATAAGACACAGAAACTCTTCCAGCTGCAGACTGTGCTCTTTATTCAGGACGATACGTATTTCATATCATATGTATATATTATATAATAATGATATACCTTTTCTAACTCTATGAGGACTACTTGCACGACCATCTGGACGTTTTGTGCATTTTGACCGCTATAGGATTAACACGCTAATATGCACAGTTGTTTTCCCATTTGGTCGTGGTACATATTGTATTTTTTGTTATACATATGAAAACTACACGCTTATTTGACATATATATCAATTATTAATAGCTACATGATATCAGTTCTGCTGCACAAAGCATCCATCAGCTGCAAAAAATATATTTCGGCCTATATAAGACAGCAATGACCAGATTATATGCGATTATAGGCCTATGTTTGGTCTAACAACCTCTACACTTAAGAGCACACACACTCTTTCTCCCACAGACTCATGCGTTAAGCAGCCTTCTTATTGCTCGCCGTTAGATGACGGTAACACAACTTCTTGCAAATGCTCCTGGTTATGTCGTTATACGTACTCGAGGAGTATTTGGTGTGCCTATCCTGAATGGGGAATTTGTAAATACTGTTGGGTAAGAGTTTTGAGTGAACACAAAGAACCGATCCCTTGTGTTTGCTCAAATTAATAAGAAGCAGGAGATGAACTTGCATGACACGCAGAACAGAATTTGTTTAAAGCGTGTTAGTTAAAATTCACGTAAATAATACTTGAAACTCTAGTTTACGTTTTTAGATGGATCAACTGCTTAATGACGTCTAAGAAAAAATGGGCATTAAGTATATTGTTTCCATTTTAATTGCAGGTCCTAATACCTCTTGCAAGATGACGTTGAATTTTTAATGTAAAACAACCGGCATATTTGCACGTGATATATCTATTTTAAATAATCCACGACAGTGCATTAAAATGATCTTATATAAAGATAAAACCAAATAATTCATATAAAGATGACAGAATATATATTATTATAAACCCAATAGACCTCCTATCTCTACACGTTTCGGCCACTCCTGTTGCCATCCTCAGTGCGGTGTCATTGGTTTATGGAATTTTTGTAATACATCCTTTGTATGATACCTACCTGAGGATGGCCACAAGAGTGACCGAAACATGTGGGAGACGTAATATGTTTATAATATAATATAAGATAATCTGAAACATAATTATGCATTTTTTGGTTTTATCTTTATATCGGAAATATATCTGTTGTAAGTTATTATTACAAGTCTGATCGTGATGAAAATTTCTACATTTTAATGTGACAACAGATAGCAAACATTAAGGAAATTAATGAATGTGAGAGACTGGAGATAACATTCCAATGCAGTTCTAAACATAAAATTATTTAGTTCTCGGTTTCATGCAGTCCGACGTATTCCACTGAGAAAGAAGTGAACAGTCGAGTAGAGGTGAGTAATACTTGAAGAATGTCTACTACGTTAGAATCATTTAAATGTAGGATGTAACAATTTTTCTCAATTTAAATTATTTTCCAGTTGGGCCTTTTATTAAAACCATACTTATTCATCGTAAATTAAAGCGATAATACAAACATTACAAGACTTAAAAGTTTTTAAGTGGTTAGTCTTATATTTTTAATTTATGGTGATCAAATATCGTAATTTGTTATAACGAAAAAAGTCAAGACTTTTTTTCATTATAATTCAGCAATGTGAATACAGTTCTAACAAATGAGGAAAAATGTTTTTCTAAATTAGTGTTATCATAAAATTTGTAACATTGTACCTGCTCCCACAAGATATTGTGAATGCATTATTTACCTCGAGAGTTTTAAAATAATCATTTTAAGTGGCAAGCTTTCTTACTGTGAGTTCCTGCTTGACGCTGTTTGGAAACATCACTTTTCTAGAACTGCTGCTCTCCTGAAATGTGAAACGCCTTAATCAGATAGAACAGCGTAATATCATTCCTAAAGCATGTTAATGTTAATGATGTTAAGGAACTAAACAATACAATGAACATTACCTGCTTCACTGTTTCTTCATAATTCCTAAGCATGATGGACATTACCAAAGGAAACAGAGACATTGTTCAAATCGAAGCGATGAGATGTACTACTCTGTGTTGAGTAAACTTGTCAAACTGAAAAGTGTTCTTTTTGGAGAAATAAATAACGCAGTATAAGAATAGATTTTGAAAAATACTTTTTCTGGTTACTGAGATGGAATATAATTTAAAATACAGGGTTTGATTTAGCCAACTAAATGCGCTGGAAATATATTCTTTATACGCGTTTGTTTTATTAATAAAGTGCTGTTGCTCTATTCAGACAGTCATCATTCATAAAATATGTAGCAGCAAAAGATAACTGTCAGCTTCTTCATAATGAAACATAAATATGACGTGAATTGCAGATGAAAAATTCTGTAAGTAAATTGGAGTAGTTAGGCTTTTCGTGAAAATTTTAGTAATGTTTTCAATACATAACTCTTACACGTGTGATCCTGATGCAAAAGGAACAGACTGGAAACAGTTCTTACAACGTCAACTCTACATTACTTTACACGATGCTAATATTCTCTTTCAGACTGTATTTTCCTCTCGTCCGTAGATCCAAGTCGTAGATACGATTTATGTCCCAGTCATCCTAAGTTTCACGTAGGTTTTCATACAATTTTATGCTCTTATATTTTCGATACATAAAGGAATATCAAGAGTACGAATTTGTTTAAATAATCTTCTTAACTTATTACGTGGTAAGAGAGGAATGAGTGTAAAATTTACTAATTAGCATATTAAATTGGAAGACAATTTGGCAAAATAGCGGTTAAGCCATCATTCCTTCATCTCCTCAGACAAAAGAAAACCGTGGGAACGGGTCTGACACGGTCCCGGAGACTTTTTTCAGTTTGAACCCGGCGAGCAACTGGGACTGCTTTTTAGTAACATTTCTTCCAACCTTAAACATTTTGCACACCTTTCACTCTCCTCGTTTGGCAATAGTATGAACATCCTTCACTGGATATTGGAAGTTTGGAGGCATCAAAATTTCATGTAGTATAAACGTGCTTCTTTGCGTTTGTAAGTAGAAGACTGATCAGACGATAGGTTGGAATATCACACTTATTAAGCTGATACTTTTAGCGCCAAAACGGTCACTCTAGACCTTAAAGGTAACTCCTCTGCGTACTCTTCACTGTGTATCCATTTATAGTCTATCCTGTACGTGAATTAATTTTTATTTTATTGGGATCGGGGTCCTACACCTTGAAACATTTTGCTCTGTCGATAACAGCCGCCCTTACTGGCGTCTGCTGCAACTTAAAGGCGCCATATATTGACCATCTATATAAGTATACACGTTTAAATTGAGTCGTTGTCATTTCACAGCTATATGCGGACGCTGGATCACTTTAAACACTCCATTTTTGTTGTAGCACTCAACACACAAATTAAACACGACTGTAACACAGAAAATGTGTGTTTGCCATCGTGAAACACGTTCTGTTGGAGAAAAGCCATGTTTTGATGATCGAACTGTAGTACATCAGAAACAATGCTGAAAGTTCTTGTTTAAAAGAATCCGTTCCGATACAGTGTTAAGTTCGTCTACCCAGGTATCCTACATAGGAACACAGCAGTTAACGAGGAACAAGCCTGTGGGTTCCAAGAATAGACACACATTCACACGCACTATCTTCTTGTTCTATTTCATGACTTAGTGTACGTAGCCGCTTTTAGTTCCGTCGTCATGAGCCTGTCATTCACTAACACGCGATGCACCTTATGATCAGCTGTAGCCACTGTACAGCACGACCCAACTCAGGAGCCAGGTGAGGAACCAAGTGCCGCTTTTAGTAGAAGCACAAGGGGGGCCCGTGGTAGCCGCACTGCGGGCGCTAGGAGGAAGTCTGCCTGGTGGGGGTCCGCGAGATGGAAGCGTGTAGTCGTCATCGTAATCTGAAATAAGCGAAACGTAAGTTAATTATATAAATTTGACATTCAGAGGACCGTGCATCGTGATATATTCTTATAATAAAACCAAAGAGATGCACTAATTTCTCAAATTTATTTTTGGAATAGAACTCTACATATTTCGGACAAGTTTTCTGTCCATCATCAGGTGGCTAGTACTGTACACACAGAATAGGTCTATGTCATACAGGTTTTGCTGATTGCTTGCTGGCTGGATCAGGATGGAATATCTCGTTGATTTTATTATCAGAATAAGAATACAGTGATACCTCGGCTAACGAGTGACCCTGCTAACGAATTTTTCGGCTAACGAAGATTTTTTCGCTGTTTTTAGGACTCGGCTAACGAATGTTTTAGTGGATGCGCGCTAACATAAAGCAGCAAACACGAACGGTCGGGCCATTCCAGGAGCTTATTTTTCCGTCTGTATGTGTGTTTCGTCTAACGAAGATTTCGGTTAACGAATGTGATTCCGGAACGAATTATCTTCGTTAGCCGAGGTATCACTGTAATTATACAAACATTATACGTTACGAAGAGGAGTCGAAGTACCATAAACGGTGTAGAGTCTGTACTACCGGCTGGACGTTCAGGGGTTCGAATTCCGGTACGAGTAAGATTTTTCGAAAACATTAAGACCGGCTGTGGGACTCACCCATCCTCCTATTCCCTGTGTGCCGGGGCTCGTTTTCGGACCAAATTTGCCGATGCCAAATGTTAAACACTCACCTCCATTTATTACCGAGGTTAAGAATGGGTGGAGCTAAACCTCAACTTCTATATGCCTTCAAGGCGGGGAAAGGCATTCTTCACCTTTTTTCCTTAATGATTTAAATAGCTAGATACATGTAAGAAAAGAAAATTTTGGAAAGAGAAAGCGACTCAAAAGGCAGTGTGTGTGTGTGTGTGTGTGTGTGTGTGTGTGTGTGTGTGTGTGCATGTCCTAGGTGGTGAAATTTCTTCTGTGTCTCTCAGATGGGAGCCATTTACATATAAATTCCAACCTCCCTACTTACATACATACCGAATTAACTAAATACATAACAAAATCCGTAAGTCACACCAATCAGCAGAACCTTTTTTGAAAGTCTAACGGTGTCTCAGACATGCAAGGAATTCCCCGCACTTCTTGGAACACAAATTTCTCTTTCAGTGTTTGTAATATCGCGACACTGATCCGCATCCTGAGCCAAATGAACGCAGCACAAGCTCCGATTCTTCTAACACTAATCTTAGTAATTGACCAAATTAATGCTCAAATTCTTGTTTTATAATAAGTTTACTATATTCCTCTACATGTTTCGAACACATAGTGCTCGAAACATGTAGAGGAATAAAATAAACATACTATAAAGCAAGAATTTGAGCATTAAGTTGGTCAGTTAATAAGATTATACTGAGATGCATGATCAGCAAAACATCAAGAAAAGGTTCTAGCACTAGTAGCTTGTATTCCTAAACAAGCAGATCGACCAATAGAAGTGTACCGTTGTTCTTAGAGCTGCACAGAAACTCCTGAATCATTCCGTTAGTTACTATCCTTAGAGAATTTTTGTTCCTACCCGAGTAGTATTTCTTATAAACATCTTAAAAGAACTGTCTCCTTTACGTAGTTCACTCCCCATCAAATGCACTATTTATTAACTTTGTTAAAAGTTTTAAATCTACATTGAAATACACAATAATATCGCTCCTACATGTTTCGGTCTTTAATGACCATCATCAGGGAGCGACGTAGATTTCAAAATGCACGGTGCAACGATGAAAACTTTGTTGTGACACTGTGTGATTTATTAAGTGTTTTCAGTTTTCCACTGAACCTATAGCCTCTACAAGGAGCCTGTATATTCCTTCCTCAGATTAGTAAGTTTCTGAAAATGATAGCTTTATTTCTCTACAATACTTGAACAAATTTTTAACAGATTACACAGCTTCATACGCTGGCGCACCGTGTTCTCCATTGTTACGGCTGTTAGGACCTCAATCATTGTTTCAGCTGATGTTCTTGCAGTGAGACTTCTGGAGGCTTTCGCAATGTTCCTGCAGATTCAAGTCTTGTGGGATGGTAAATATTTCTCGAGGTTCGTTACATTCTAGTTCCCCAGACTGCAGTCCTGTATATTTTCTAAAACTTCATGTTTATGTGCACGATAATGATTTAATGTTTCGACTTTAGTTACCTGTTAGTATCAGCCAAGTTGTACTTCGAGATTTACCTATTTAACTTCCGCTTAACGACGAACTTAAACTTCATCTAGCAAGTTCAGGTATTTTTCTGCGTCTGCCTATTTCTTGAGGCATTAAACATTGAATCAAACGTCTTACTCCCACTATCGACACATAACTACCGATCGTAGTGGCCATGTGGTCTACGGCGTCGGTTTGCGGCCGGCCGCACGCTTGTTGGCTTTTAGGGTTCAAACCCCGCCGGGGCATAGATGTCTGTCGGTTGTGAGTGTTGTGTGTTGTCAGGTAGAGGTCTATGCATCAAGCTGATCACTCGTCCACAGGAGTCCTGCTGAGTGTGGTGTGTATGAGATTGATCGTGAAGCCTCGATAGTGAGAAGGCCCTGATCCACTAGTGGTTGTTGCTCCAGTGGGGCGAAAAATATTGACACTTAAACAAATCACACGTTATCTTTTCACAAAATGACTTTATTCAGTATCATTAAAATTAGGAATGAGGCTTCGGATTTCTGTAGAAAATGGAAAAGTTTTTCGGTTGTGTAGTTCGCTGTCTTCTTCGAAATACTTTTATTACCCCAGCTAATAATGAATTTAGTGGTTCACTAACACCAGTACAAAATTTGGCTCTTGAAAGCGGTTCACATAGGCTGCTCATTATGGCTGAAGTGGCTGAAAAACCTGATAACTTCATCTGTACTCGCGTTGTATACACCTAGAATTTCTCATGGCAACACTGTCTTCTGACACGTGACGCTACGTCGTTTGGTAAATATACCAAATCTTTGAAGAGGACCCTCTTAATCTTCAGTGTGAGAGTTATATCTGGAACGTAGTGACCGTAGGGGTTTCCAAAATTCGGCACATTTCCATCGGGCATTTCATCACTTGTAGGAGACGGTGTTATTCACCTCCAATATTTGTCTCTCACACAAAGAGAGGGACAGATCTCTCCAATGCACAAAAAAAGAAGAAACGTTGAATTGCATTATTTCTATGTTCTGTATGTGTTATGGTCACGCATGCTTGTCTGTATGAAGAAAGTGACAATAAAGTTTCGTAACTGAAATGTGACATGAAATGTTTTTACTCTTAACGTCATTATAAAAATTGTGTATGTCTGTAATGCGGTTGTTAAATATTGTGTATGGATTTCTCAGAATTTAAAATCTGTAATGTCCACTTAATGTCTGTGATAGAACTGCACGATTTTTATAAGTAATCTTCTTAAACGTGAATATGAACTGTGGAAAAAATATAAGCATTTTGAATTAAAACCCTTTGTTGATTGTGCATATTTTCCATGCACTTTAGAAATCCTAATATAAAATCACTTTCAGATATAATTTTACCACTCAAGTTAAAACCCTATAGTCTATTCATTAATTGTAGATACTACTCCCATGTTACTTTAAACCGATTTGGATAGCAGCGACGAAAGTGGCAATAGAGTGTGGAAATGGGGAAAAGTATTGCATAGACAGGCATGTAATAGAGACTGATTGCCTGTTAAATCCGACAAGTAGATTAAATTAAGGTTATACGCCAGATATTTTTAGTGTTATTATTCATTTTTGGAATTCTGAGAATTTTATGATCTTTAGCATGCTGCGAAAGTTGTGGTGATTTTTATCCATAAAATTCTAATTAAAGTGAGCTGATACATTAAATTCGTATTACTGTAGAAATGAATTATTGGAACTATATATTATATTTTTATTATTAACAAAATTCCCTCTCAATCAGCGACTTTTGTTGAACTGTTCGTATGAAGACTGACATTCGTCTATTTTGTATATAAAATTTAAGTCCGTACCTCACACAGAAACCTACACTATTTCAACTACAAGAACAAATCTATTAGTGACATTGACGGAAGTAATTGATATTGACTGTGAGGACGAAACGCGAAAATACACTGCGTGAACAGAATGTGGAGGTTAAACATGTGACAGGAGCACTGGTCTGTACAACGTTACGTGCGACGTTTAGGACAAGTTAATGGACGTGATAAGATTGCGAACTTCTGGGGTGTGGCTTCATGCAGTCTGGTCGATATGTTCCAGAACTGTGTAGGAACTGACTGCCTACATGTTCGTCAGAGAACATAAGTCTTTGTCGTCTTATCTACACGACATTAGGGAGCAAATAGCAATATGGCAATAAACTGTCAGCAGGAAAGTCTTATTTTGCAGGCGTGTGTTATGAGGTTAACTATCCGTTAAACTTTAACCCTTTGAAAGTAAAATGAACCTGCAATATACATAAGGAGTCAGTTAGTACTTCGCAAAGGACAGTCTGATTTCGTTAAAAATAATGGTCTGTGAATGCTGCGTAACGGAAGAAGGCTGCGTCTTGTGATTCTTATCTTGGACAAACAAATTTGTGGTTTGGGCAGGATTTTAGCATTTTAGGCGTCCTTTACGAAGAAGAAAGTAGAGCCTTATGTGGAGATCATGTTTGTCCGTCCGTCCTCAGTCCATCCGTAATCTAAGATCGGTGACTAAACCTGTCGAATTTTCACGACATTCGGTAGGAGAATTTTGACAGAAAGTCGTGGAGCAAGCATGAATTGCTTGAAAATCTGGACACGTTGCTTAAAGGAGTAAATTAATATATACCCATATAAAAAGATCAATGAAATATGTTTATGTTTATATGTAATATGTATGACAATATGACAAGGGACACTTAATGACACTGTACTTACAACTCAGATATAGAAACACTATAACTTCCAGCGTGGAAAAAGGTGAACTAGAGACAGTGGATATACACCATGATATGTGTGTAAAGATGCTGAAGAACTGTAAAAACAATGCCATAGCATCCTAGACTTGACACATTGATACCACGTATAAACTAAGGATACTAGTATAATATAATGAACCCCATTCTAGATGTAGCTAAAATTAAGGAATGGATAAACTAAAAACTAAAACTCCGTGGCCTTAGTCCGCACGCAAACTATACCGACAGAGCGGCCGCCGCCGGTCGGCGAAGTTAGTGCCAACTTTTGCGGATAGAGGGGTGTCACGTGGTCAGCGCAACGGGTCCCCA
>Ga0123354_10020502_pt1 | contig 10399 bp, 8 predicted proteins | sample TergutLab28metaG_2_FD_97872 | JGI IMG/M metagenome (GOLD analysis project Ga0123354, IMG submission 97872) | Labiotermes labralis P4 segment gut microbial communities from Petit-Saut dam, French Guiana - Lab288 P4 | ecosystem: Host-associated > Arthropoda: Insects > Digestive system > Gut ...
AGCCAGCTGAAGCTACTACGTGCTACCCGCGTGGTTCACAACCGAGCGGCAGCCTGTGTTGCGGCCGGCGGTGGCATTTTCGAAAATCAGCTTTAAGCACCGATAAATTCAAATTAAAAGTAATTTCACGTAGTTAACTTTACATTCGTACTTTAAACGTATCATGTATTATGCTGGTTCATTATTTTGTTCCGTTTATTGTCAGTAATCGTTACCTTCTATTCTGAGTTTCAAACGGTCATAACTCCGTAACCGTCCAAACTCGGACACATGTTTATATGAACTTTTTTGACCACGAAGACCTAGGAAATCACCTCCTGCAGTTATGCCCTAAACTCGTGAAACACCCTGTATATATATATATATATATATATATATATATATATATATATATATATACAGGGCCTTGGTGGGAAAACTTGCAAAAAAAGAGACCACCTGCAAGACTCAGGTGCATATGGGAAGATAATATTAAAATTAATGTTAAATAGGTAGGCAGGGCAAGGACTGGATTAATCTGCATCATGATAAGAACAAATGGCGGGCTCTTCTGAGCAAAGTAATGAACACTGAGATTACATCAAATACAGGGAATTTCTTGAATGGCTATGGAAGGTGGAATATACTCTCTCCATGGAGTACAAGAGAGTAAATGAACATCGCAGCTAACAGCTACCCAGATTGAGGCTCTTCGTTCTCACTTTCTCCAGGCAAATGCCAGTACAATGCAACAAATTAGGCCACAACCGCTTTTTCCATATCTGGTCCAATTCATTACTGTCTTATCACCGTATCATTTCACATTTCCACAACGTACGCTACTGAGTCATTAAATATATCATAAAGAAATTAGCATAATAACGCCTCTCGCAATATAGGCAGGTAATATTCAATGTGGCAGAAACAATACAAACATACCTTAGCAAAACACTTTTCGATACTGCGATATATTCCGCCCAACTTTTACACAAACTAGCCTAAATACAGAGATGCAGGTGGTTCACAGGTTTACATTAATTCTAATTAAATGGTTATGTACAGCTGTCTACACGTTACACAACTTACACCAGGACCACACAACGAAAAATTTCCAGATTTCTCTATAAAAAAAAGAGGTACGCAACAGAACTTAGTTTTATATACTTAATCGCTTAACCTATCACTGACGACTAGTCCTACATATTTATGGCACAAAAAGGAGGTACTTAATTTCAGCCAATGGTCGTTACGTTATACAGTAACACACTTACCTGTGAGGTATTCATGCTGTTGCGGTAAAATGATCACCGAAAGAACACTAACGAATCAAATATTCTACCATATATTGACGGCAAACGCAGAACTTTTCATTATGCTCATTTCACAACTTCGCCTTTCACACCAACATAACCTCTTACGCAAGTTCGCCCTGTTCAGCTCTAATCCGTGTTTCGGGTCACGGATTAGTTGTCGCAATACCTATCAGTGTCGCCAATTTAGCCTGTGGATATTTCTCTATTATACGTACATATTGCATGGCCAGGTCCTCTCTGAATTTCAGCCCAACATACACCCGCGAAACTTGCTCGGGGCACACGATCGGGTCCTGCAGTTTACCACTTCATCCAACGCCGACTTTAAGAAACGATGCGGCTATATCTCTACTCCACCTGTACGCCTAAGTGGCGTTCACAGCAACAACTAAACCTGGCCTTAACGCTTTTCCCGTCCTGTCCCATATCAAGACGTTTGCTATTCCTTGCAACATAGACGGGTCACGTATTTAGACGTTTCCTTACACGACGTCTGGCATGTGTGTTTGTCAGCTGTGCTGGCTCACTTATTGCATCAAGTTTAATGACAGCCTGGTGCACGATGTTTGGGTCTCAAATTACAAACAGACCACTCCTGATTCCATATTTTTAGAATAATAGGACTGCAACATAGAGGCCATGGATCAGGGTCTTGTTTCGAGAAATACCATTCAGTGAAGAACTAGACTATATATATATGCAGTTTCTACAGTCTTGGGCTCAGGAGCACATTCTACAGTGTCAAACTTTAAGTAAGAGTATGTTACAGGGTTGAATATTCAAAGCATTTAAACCATCCGGGAACAAGAGGACATTTAATTAAAAGGCCATCAGTTCTGGTAAAGTGTTAAATAGGACCTCAAAAATATAACCAGTTTCAGAATTACATTGATGATACATTTGTTGAATCTAACAATTCTGCATCAAGCTCCATGTTCATATACAAATATGGCAGTTATTCCAACAAGACCCCAGTCTTTGATGAGGTAATTCCACATTAATTGAACAACATGGTCTTACATTCCCAGAAGTATCTGCAATGCACAGCTATGAGACCCTCAAATGACAACAAGCAGTTTTATCTACAAAACAATAATGTCAAAACAATGTATTACCACCATCACACATACAATAAATGATTAAAACTCATGGAAAGGCAGAACTTTGGAGAACACTGTAGGGTAAGACTGGAATGAGTATTAGGAAACTGGCTTGTAGGGATATGAACTGGAACTAATTAGGGCCGACACAAAGCATAATGATGTGCTTTTGTCATGATGGTAATGATCTCTTTGTTGTAGATCAATTAATTTCGTCAGCAGCTGCATAAAGATGCACTGGTTAGAGAAGACGCCTTTGTACTAACAATATAAATTAATTTTGCAACAAAAATATCACTTAACAATGAATGGCTGCTAATTCTTCCATTCTCATGGTAATGGGCCGTTATAGTCAAAATGTTCAATTCCTGTTTGGTCTACAGCATCATTATATTCTCTGCAACAGCCAAATTGAACAAGAAGTTGTCAAGTGCCTGAGGCAGGTTTCTCTCTCTCAGAGTCTCAATGGACACCATGTGCTTGCCTTCAGGTGTGGTAACTGTGGCCAGAGACCTGTGAATACAACAGACACACAGCTTGATTACAAATACAACTATCCTGAATATGATACTAAATTCTATGCTATTTACATACAGTTGTCACTGATTCATTTTAATATTATATCTCCACCTACACCACTGTGTCTCAACTGATCTCTTGCTTTAGAATTACCTGCTAAAGCTGATGTCTAGTTTTCCTATATTTATTAATAATGAACCAAAGGATGTAAAATCTAAAATCATTTTAAGTGGCATATAATAGCCAATATTATGCAATGAATATTCTAAAACCAAACAGATGTGAATTTCTTTAACACAATGGCAAGAGCAAGGTTTGAGGATGTTCAAACATGTGCGTTTTCATCAGAGGCTGATTCCCTTCACCATTAACGCTGCGTGTTGCTGACTGGCCTAACCACATCCTGGACTGCAACACATGTCAGCTGTAAACTTGGTCATCCCATTGTGCTTTGTTGCTTATTAATTTACTTCAGGTTTCAGTCAACACACAACACAACATATAATATCAATTATGCTTTAATGCAACATGTTTTGACTCAGGGGAGTCATCAACATCAGGCTATTTTCAAACCATACTCAGGTGTACAAAGTAACTGTGCACATTTGAGGTGCACACCTCAATATGGTTTTAAAGTAGCCTGATGATGATACCTCCGAGTCACAACATGTTGCATTAAAGCATAATTGATATTATATGTTGTGTTGTGTGTTGACTGAAACCTGAAGTAAATTAACAAACATGTCAGTTTCCTGATCAGATTTCTGATGAGAGGTGTGTGCAAATGCACTGCCATCTTTGTACAGATATACCAGAGTATTTATGTGTATTTTGTACAGATGTACCACAGTATTTATGTGTATTTTGTACAGATGTACCAAAGTATTTATGTGTATTTTGTACAGATGTACCAAAGTATTTATGCGTATTTTGTACAGATGTACCAAAGTATCTGTGTGTATTTTGTACAGATGTACCAAAGTATTTGTGTGTATTTTGTACAGATGTACCAAAGTATTTGTGTGTATTTTGTATAGATGTACCAAAAGTATTTATATGTATTTTGTACAGATGTACCAAAAGTATTTATGTGTATTTTGTACAGATGTACCATAGTATTTATGTGTATTTTGCACTCCTGATAATTCACACGGCCAAATGCAGAAACACCAGAACACAGACCTCAGTTGGCGCAGAAGCTCTCTCGTCTTGTCAGCTATCTCTCGCACCACCTGTTGCTCCGACAAACTTTCATTCTCTGCCAGCTGCACCATGAAGACAGCGATATCCTTGTGGGTCTTCGTCATTGTCATGCTCTCTACACAGAACAATACAGTACAGTATGTGTCAACTTACTCCGGCAACTTACTGTAAGAGATGATACCACACATAATCTGAATTTTGGACCTGCATACAAAAACAAGGCAGAGTTTTGTAAATATCAGATTGATTGAATAAAGCACTTTGCAGTAATTTACAGCTGAGATCATTTCCCTTATACTAATTTGTAGGGCAGGCTGCCTCAGGTTCAGAAGGATGCAGATCAGTTAAGGCAGTGATTTCTAGCAGGGGTACCAACATTCTGGGGGGATATATTGCCCATATTTTCAGGATATAAATGAAGATGGCAGAAGTGGGTCCATCCGAAACACCACTTCCAATCAAGCACAATTAATGACTGCATAATTCAAGAGAACACAATACAGCAGAATCTCAATGTTAAGTGCCTATTTAGTTCCACGACCTTATGAAATACCAGTTATAAAAACATGAAATAACCTCAGAAAGAAAAGGCATGAAAGTTTGTTTTTAATAAAATACCAGCAATTACACAAAGCAAAGAAAGCATTAAATGACTGCAGAAGATCTCAGTTCATACATCACAAAAGCAGTCAACCCCACACAATGCACAACACAGTTTGTCTGTGCTGAGAGCAATCTGTGCAATAGCAAACTTGACAGTCGCATAGCCTTGTCCAGTTTGTCAGAACAGATCATGTACGGTCAAAACAACAGCATGAAAATTATTGATCATGCAAGATCGTATCCCAAACATCAAAATCCATGAACACTGCAACTCTACTGCATAACATTTCCAGCTAATGTCACTCCACATGCACAATGTGTGGTACATCAGAATGCAGTGCTGTTACCTTTAGCATGAGTGGCAACTGTGACTTCCCGTGCAGGCAGGTTAACCAGTACGTCATACAGATCTGTAAACGCAACGGCACCACTGTCCCGACACCCAGCCACATAGCTGGTGTTACTCTGCAAACAGACAAAGCACTAATACTCTACACATCCATCAGAAATATAACCTGTTCGGATTACCAAATATTCAAAATGACTCTACTACTACTACTACTACTACTACTACTACTACTAATAATAATAATAATTGGAACATCACACATAATATGGAATGTACTGCAGTGTAAAGCTTGAAGCCTGAGCAGTGGGGATCACTGCTGATTCAAGAGAAGTACCAGGAAAAGGCCTGTGACAAGAGACACTCTCTTCTAGTATGTGATGCCATGATGTCAGGTAGACATATACTGCTATTCTGCCTCCATCATCATGACAGAGGACAACAGGGTGTCACAACCCCCAACACAGCATTCTGCACAGTTATCACCCGAAGTCTCACTAAAATTTTTAAACAAACCTTACAAAATCCTCCTGCTTCAAAAGAGTTAAAATAAACTGTTGTTTGAGGATTCGGGTCTTTTGGGTTGCTTCACACGGTGGAAGGGTTACTGATTCCTGACATTTGTAAGGAATACATTGCTGTCACCTTCAAGAGTCAAGGTGTCAAACAGTGTTGATTGCTGGATTTTACTGGTCAAAATAAATTATTTTAAACATCTATAATGGTATCAGACTTGAGGTTCTCACAGTTACGTTGCTGAAGATTCTGATCTGCTGTGATATGACTTTGTGCCAACTGGTAAATAGTTATCAGCAAACAGGAGGCTTGCAGTGTCTGCAAAGGGTCAGTCCATTTTCCAGTTGACACAGCATAACACACAAGAAGGCTTGAATCTTCACTATGTCATGGTTATTGCTGGTATTACATTATTTATGTTAACTGCCATTAATGAGTAATGAAGACTGTCATACCTTCAGATCCAGTATTTCCTCAGACACCAAGTCCACCCAGGGGAACAAAATATCTGCTGCCTTTCGGTGCCACATAAGAGCTGGGAAAGTGGACATCCACTGCAAAAACACATCATTACATACATACATATATTCCGTGGATCCGTAAGTGTGTCATAAAGACACTAGGACGTGGATCAAGTAATAAATACACACATAGAAATTTACAGTGTAAAATACTACAGACATTTTACAAAAATATTGTAAATCATCTTCACACATAAAAAAATTCATCTACACAGTAAAAGCAGTGCTTATGTATGTAGGTATTTTCATAAGGCTGCTTTAAATCGTGCCTTGTCGTTCTTGCGGACTGTCACACTGGGTGGTAAATGGTAGAAATTTGTTTTGTCAACACAGAATGTGCTTTTCTAAAAACAAGATAGGTTGGCATTTGTTCTATGAAGATGATGCTAATTCCTTCTATAAATGAATTTGTTTGAAAAATTTCCTGATTATTAATAATGAATCTCATTAATGAAAGTGTGCACTGGCATGGGACAGGTAGAATCTCTAGTTCATTCAATGGTCTTGTACAAGAGATTCTGGGTTGTGCACCAGCCATAATTCTGACCATTTTCTTTTGTAAAGTGAAAAATCTTCCTGCTGTTGGAAGTTACCCCCAAAAATTATTCCATATTTTATAATTGAATAAAAGTATGTACAGTAAATTAAATTGAGAGTGTTCTTGTTACTGATATTGTTATTGATACTATTACTGATACTGTTAGTGATACTATTACTGTTACTGATACTGATACAAACCGTTGACCGCACGCCATAACATGCTGCACTTAACTTGGGAATCATCTCCTCAATATGGTTGCCACCACACATTAAAATACTTGGAAACAGGTGGGCACATGGCACATGGCCTCATAGCACAGTACACACAATTTCTAAATGTTTCTACCATGATATGATTCCAAACCAACAAATGCACATAGTGTGTGAAAGTACGAGGGACAGTCAAATGAAAACCTTAAAAGTGTGATAAAAATTCGAAACACAGCTCAATTTTCTTGTAAGTTGACAACAATGACACTCATGGTTTGAAGAGAGGCCGACAGGTGGCAGTACAATACAGTATTGCAACATGACGGTGCAGTAGTAGTGTGAAGATGGCATCCCTGCTTGCAACATGCACCAAAGAACAACAGCGTTCTGTCATCCGTTTTTTAAGTAGTGAAGGGGTGAAACCCATCAAATTTCATCGACAAATGAAAGTTCAGTAGGGTGATACATGTCTGTCACTACACCAAGTGTAAGAGTGGACCAGGAAGTTCACGAACGGCATTAGTTCTGTAGCAGACTCTCCTTGACCCGGTCAGGCACACCCAGTGGTGACACCAGAGGGCATTGCAGCAGTTGAAGCCATCATGAAGGAAAATTGCCGCGTAACAGTGAATGAAATAGCCGCACATCGGGATGTGAGTCACGGATCAGCACACCATATCGTCTGTGGTGTTCTGCAGTTCCATAAAGTGTTCAATAGATTATGAGATAACAAATATTTAATGTTTTCATTTGACTCATCCTCGTACACTGTACACACTGTATGTGACAGTACACTGTACACACTGTATGTGACAGTACACTGTACAAACTGTATGTGACAGTACACTGTACACATTGTATGCCTCCTACATATTTCAGCCACTCATGTGGCCATTTCTATGGAGGTGCATGACAAACGATAGATACATCAAAATATTACAGACTTTTTGAACCATTGCACAGATATAAAATACTAAATTTTAGAAACATGGCCTGCTTTAAAATACACGTTAAGAATCACAATACTGTTAGTGCACTGTCGAACTGCAGGGCAAAACACTGGCCTTCATGTAATTAACCTCATGTTAAATGTATGTCCATGAATGTTGAGGGCTGGTTCAGTTAGTTGCAACAGTTTGCAACTGCAGCTCTGACTGACGTCAACACCAGACAAAGGCTACGCTTGCACATGTTCTATACTATGCCCTTGTAGCACACCTGATGCACCCATTTGGACACAAACAAACACAAATCACTTACATGCAGCCGTTATATATTGCAATAAACAGTGCTAATAGTTCATTTAACGGTTATGAATAAAAATGTAGTAATTTGTATGTTTAGTAGTTCACTTCTTCATCCAAGTAGTAGCAGCAGTAGTAGTAGTAGTAGTAGTAGTAGTAGTAGTAGTAGTAGTAATAATAATAATAATAATAATAATAATAATAATAATAGCAGCCCTTGTGGCCTGTTTTCAGCACACAGAATGATAACCCTTGTGGCTCAGTAGACACAAAACCTGCTGCCTTGTGCAGTGTAAGGAAAATGCATGTTGCTGCATTTCTTGTTGCTAGATGGCTAAGTGTTGCGCTTCTAGTGCTTCCAGGTGGCATGTGATATGTGTGTAATGAACATGTGATGTGTGTAATAAACACGTGATGTGTTGTAATCAACATGCGATGTGGTGTAATGAATATGTGATGTGGTGTAATGAACATGTGATGTGTGTAATGAACATGTGATGTGATTAATTAACATGTGATGTGGTGTAATGAACATGTGCCCCACAGCATTGCCACTAGTATACAAAATTTGCCCTGAGCCTCAACCAGTACACATAAAAATGTTTGTGATTGATTCTAATGTGTAACAGACAGTGTGCATGCAGTATGGTGATACACATACTATCCACTGCCCACTGGAATCAATCACAAATATTTGTAACTGTATTTTAATCTTTAATATATACATATATTTTTTAAACAACATATTATTTTTAAAATGTAATATTTTATATCTCTACATTTGTTCAAAAACTTCTGTAATATTTTGATATATCTATCCTTTGTAATGCACCTCCCTGGAGATGGCCACATGAGTGCCCAAAACATACAGCATGTATACGGTGTGTGTAACAAATACACTTTAATACACTTAATGTGTAATTGTTGGTATCATATCTAATTGCTCAATGCATGGCTATGGATCATTTATAATTGCTTCTGTCATGATTTCACATAACCAGTTAGCTTGTTGTTAACTTACTGTGGGCCTGAAGCTAACCACACCCCAATGAGTGACAAATTATACCTACCCCATAGTGGCACAGGACCAGCATCACAGCCTGCAATGGCCATACACCCCACTACACTAACAGAGCGAATGTGGCCAAGAGTCACATTTGTTTAGTGCTAAGACAATGATGCCTAAGTTAAAATATGGCTACCAGCTTCAGAGGAGTGGAAAATCCACTTCTTCGTGAAAATCAAATGTTTCCTCTCCCCCTGTGCTAGAATCCAGTTACCAACCCTCAGTCACTATCCACAGACAATGAAGGTGGCCAGAACTTGTCAGAAGAACTGACCTTAAGCAGAGCTTCTAAGCTGTGGTGATACACAACAATTCTCTTCTTCAGGAGCAGGGCTGTGTAGATAAGGATGGTCTCCAGACCAAACATTTTGATGAGTTCTACAATAAACACAAACGTAGAATGTACCAAAACATGTTTAACAAACACTGCTAATCTCATCCTGCTTGATTTGATGACGTTAACAACATGTGATGAAGAGTACAAATCATCACACTGCTCAATATAGAGTACTCTCCAGCATCCAGTACCTTTCTCCCCCTAAGATCCAAACATTACCCTCAGCACCCTGCTCTCAAACACACCTCCACTGATACTGAAAGGACTGACCTCTTACTCTGGTGTTAGGCATGTGATTGTTGTGATTGGAGCGAGCCTCAAAATCTCGAACCAGGAATGTGCCATTTTCCTCAGTTGTGCACGACCCACGTGTCACAACCGAAAGATACAACTGAAGCAAAGACACAGGACTGCCAGTTTTGCAGTACGTCTTGCTCAGCATCCGACACAAGGTCTCATACTTGTCTGGGTTCAGATCCCGACTCCACAACACAAGCGCAAACTGCTTGACCTGGTGTAACAAAATGAGAACACACCGCAGTACAATAAAATGTGTACAGAAAGTCTGTTTATTGGTATGAAAATCTTTCAAAATCAAGGTAAAAGTTAGAGTTATCCATGTGCATACCATGCAGAATATATGGGGATGAGAGTTACAGCCATGCTCATACTTAACGTTGGCCTTACACGGAGTTCAGTGGTGAAATTCATGCCCCCGGCCACTTATAGCCTAGGGAAAAGAAACCCCAGCAAACACTGTGTAGAAGTTTTTGAATAAAGGTTGACCAACTAGATGACACTTGCTTTATTATATATTGCTCAACAAGTTTCAGACGTTAATACGTCCATCTTCAGGAGCTAGCGAGTACTTGTTGTGTTGTGTAGGCTGACTTGAGGCGTGC
>Ga0123354_10020503_pt1 | contig 10398 bp, 3 predicted proteins | sample TergutLab28metaG_2_FD_97872 | JGI IMG/M metagenome (GOLD analysis project Ga0123354, IMG submission 97872) | Labiotermes labralis P4 segment gut microbial communities from Petit-Saut dam, French Guiana - Lab288 P4 | ecosystem: Host-associated > Arthropoda: Insects > Digestive system > Gut ...
AATTTTTCACCGTGCATGTTGAATCAATATACATTCCTTTAAAATACCAACAAATGCACCTTGTCTTTAAAATATTGTGAAACATTATTTGGTTAAAACACTTTAAAAACATTCATAGTTCTCCAACATGTTTCGGTTGTTATTTTTCAACCATAATCAGGGAGCCTCAAAGTTCTGCTAAAGTTACTTATGTGTGTTATATATATGGTGATAATGGTGTTGTGACAGCATGTCGTTTTATGTGGCTGATGTTTTCGGTTATGTTATGACCGGTCCTCCCCTTGTCTGTCAGTGTCTTCGAGTGTACTGAATGGCATGAGTTTAGTTAGGTTGGCTAATCTGTAGAGGGGGTTATATTCCCCAACCCCCTCTACAGATTAGCCAACCTAACTAAACTCATGCCATTCAGTACACTCGAAGATTCTGATAGACAAGGGGAGGACCGGTCATAACATATCCGGAAACATCAGCCACATAAAACGGTAAGACAAGATACTGTTTCATCCATTATGCTTTTATCAATGACTACAATATAAAACTATTAGACGTTTAGGTGTGTATGCCTAAAAAAATATATCGACACTAACTTCTCTGTCATTATGAATTACAGACATGCTGTCACAACACCATTATCAGCAGATATACAACGCACATAAGTAACTTTAGAAGAACTTTAAGGGTCCCTGATGATGGTTGAAAAATAGCAACCGAAACATGTTGGAGACTAATGAATGTTTAAAAGTGTTTTAACCAAATAAGATTTTACAATATTTAAAGACAAGGTGCATGCGTTGGTATTTTAAATGAATGTATAAAGACTGTATGTGTTTTACGAAGTGCGCCTTCCGATAGATTTTGGTACAGCGTATGGTATACAAAATTTAAGTCTTTGTACATTTATTCTATGTAAACGTACCAGTGAATTCAGTACTTGTGTTTGGTGATTAAGGTATTGTACATAACTCTGAAGGCTGAGTAACACATGACTGCAGTCTAGGAACTACTGTTATTACTGAGCACAGAACAACTACGTAATTCTCTCCTAATATTTGGTAAAATCACTAAATGGATCCTCCATTCTTTCCGCTAAACTTCCGGTACAGAAGGTTAAGGTCGATCCCGAGTTTCCCTCTTCACTTGATGTCCAACAGCGGCATAGCCCATAGCTGCTTGGAGCTGAAATTTTTTAATGCAATAGTAAAACTAAAGTATCCCTGAAAATACCATGAGGTGTATCTGGTAGCGGAGGTGCAGATCCACTCACTCTCATCCTAAGCACCATATAGATGTGAGTGGGTCAGCTCCAAGCCCCGGCCGCACTTCACCGGACTAAGAATCCAGGACACCCACTGAGTAAGAGTCTAGATGGGCCCCACAGTTCGTCTGTACGGTGTGGCGAACAAAAAAAAAAGACCCTTTGCCTTTGCCGGGACTCGAAACCCTAATCGTCCAGGCAATAATTTAGCCTCTGTACGGACTTCGCTATAATTGATTAAAGCTGTCATCAGTTAAGATAATTCAGTTCCAATTAGTTCGATATTAATTCAGCTATGCTTCCTAGACTAAATTTTAACATCAGATAAAGCAAGGTAGTGTAGCCTAAGTCTAAAGCTAACTTCTGTGTAACAACTTTCAGCACAGGGTTTATAATCACACGTTTGCAGTTGCAGAGAAATTAAAACACGCTTTCGAATAATAACTTTCCCCACACCCCGCTGTTGTAAGGGCACAAATATTCGTGGATAATACAAAACTAGGCCTACTAGAGTTTCTAAGGGTTATGTTGCTGTAGTCATATTTCAGCCACAGCTGGTAGCAGGTGTGTGTGTGTATACATATATATATATATATATATATACCTGCTATCAGCATATATATAACTATAATACGACAATAATAAGCTCTAGTAGATTTTACCCACAATTCAGTTTGTACTGAAGTGTCAAATTTGTCGAAAATCATGTAGTCTTCAGGTAGCAGCAGGAGGTATCCAATAAAGCTGAGTTGTCTTAAGTGTTTAAGTTAATTCACTTCATATTCAGGAAAATTCTTACTTCATATTTCATCTAAACGGATGTAATGTTTAATGATATGGTTGTTATTGAAGACCATGTTCAGCGATAGGAAATACCAATTTTCCCATTAAGATCTCAACAAACGTGTCGCTGCTCTGTCGTAGTGTCTGTAGATAAAATGTGGAAGATATGGAAGAGGGCAGCAGGTTGCTATATGCATTTGTTCAAATCAGATTTTTGTTTTAGACTTATAAAAGAGAAGGGTTTTTTGGATTTCGCCGGTCTCTTTTAGACCCATTGACTGAGTACGCAACTCGAAATACAAACATTAAATAAGCTGAAAATATCGTACGAAATTTAAAAAAAATTATAGGAAGATACTGAGGTATATTTTAAGATGTCAGATTATTAACACTTTCATCTAGAAGGTGTAAGAAATACCAGAAATAATTTCCGTTATCGGTGCTTGTCTGCGTCTGTTTTACCGTGTTTCTTTGATAAATTCGAAGCCATAAACGGCCCCTTACTTCTCTTGGGTTTCTTACGGTCTTTGGACCTCAGGTTCCTTCTCCTCCAGTTTCCGTAATTTCCCCAATGAACGCCGGCTTAAGCCGTATCAGTGGGCTTATACATTATGTACAGTACCAGCGCATCATACAACGCGGACCTACCTGGATCACGTCCTTTGACAATTACCCCACTGACAGTAACTTCGGTCCTTTTGGATGCATTTTCGAAATCCATTTATGCCTTATTTGGGTTTACCCTCCGCCACCATATTACCTTATTTCATCCCGTCAATTTATAACATATAACAAAAGATGTCGAACATCAACCAGTTTCCTTCCATCCATTACTGCTACGTTGTAGCACGTATATCAGGCCAATGTTGCCCATATTTTTTTGCTCGCGAACTCTTCTTGGTTTCGATAAATAGCCACGAATCCTCACATTTTTGGTCATGTATATATGGAGAGTCCGAATGGTAATTATCCACAATTAGAAAATTATGTCTGAGAAATGATTATACAAGTTATATTTACAAACTGCCTTTTCAGACTGACAAAAACGTAACAGAATAATAAAGTCCAAGTATTTGCTTATACATTCATTCTTACCTCACAGGTGTACTAGTGCGTAGAATACTTACTTACGCATTTACTTACTTATTCACTCGCTTGCTCACTCTTTCACTCATTCATTCACTCGCACACTCACTCCATGGAACAGAGTCTTTCTTAAGAAGCTAAGCTGTGCTCAGCTAGTCAAGAAATTCCCCGCATTTTATGGAACCCGAAAGTTCATTACCGCACTCACAAGTGTCCGCCACCTGTCCCTGCCTTCAGACGTGTGAAGAATGGTGCTCTTTATTCGTCTAAAGTCAGGAACCACTACATTAGACGGTAGTCTGTGTTTTATGGTTATAGACAGATCATTAAATGATTTTGTCTGGTTTCGAAATTAGACGTCATAAGTTTTGTGCCTCCTTTATTACGTGGTTTGCACTATTTTGTAACTTAGTCAGCTGTCATTGCCTGCAATGAACGTACAGAAGATGTACCTCACTTCATGCAGAGACGCATATGACTTTTGAAAAGTACATTCTTCTTAAGTTTGATTCAGTGTAGCCTGGAACAAATTCGCCGAAGTTTCGGAGAAACCTGTTGCGCAAAGTCTTAGAAAGGTTTGGGGTAAATGTACTCAACGTTCCCTAAATATAACAAGACATGGAATGTACGTATAAACGTAACTATTGTTGCCGTATTAAAGCACTAAGTATGTTCTGAGTGCGTGTCTATATCATAGAAACCGCATGCGCCATATGTATGGCCTGTACGACTGTATAATATTTTTCCACATTATCTCAAAAAGAGTACTATTTTCGGAAAAAGAGTTACTGAACATAAAATGCATGTTTTGATTGTCCCTACAATATTTTTCTGAAACATTTCTCATTCTAGGAAGAACTGTGCGAGATATTATCATAAAATTCTATTGCTCTTCATGTAAAATACCCGTTATTCTTGTCATAATTAATGAAATTTGAATTTTCTCGACATATTTTTTTAAAAAATATCAAATTTCTTGAAAATCCATGCCGACGGACAGTCAGCCATGACGGACGCATCTAATAGTCACTTTTCGCAATTTTGTGATCGCGCTTAAGACAGCTTGCTAATTCTAAACTTCAAACAAACTACACGGCATCACACCTCGGAATGCAATACATTTTCATAATGATTATATTCAAAACTACTAAAATTACCGCTGATTTTGTTTCGGGAGTACTGAGCCATCATGACACATTTTTGGAGCTTTTCGTCAATCATTCTCTTCAGACAGGAAAAGATGTAGGATCTGGTCCAAACCATACGGTTTCATGTATGATTCTTTTAACTGTGTCATACATGAAGTTATCTTCTTTCGACACTAAATAACACGTTCAGTCGATATAACGTAATAAAATACATTATTTATTGAACTAACCAAGCATACATCGTACTGCAAATCGAAACAGATGGTGCAGTGACTTTAAAACAGCATATACGTCATACGCCAGTGTTTCGTGCACACTTTATTGTCTGTGACACAGTTACGTCGTTTTAGACGGTTCTGCATGAAAACACAAAATGTGGGATTTATATGCGCCTATCATTATTCTGGATTTATTAAACTGAGTTTTCTTTGGCTGGAATAATGTTCCAGAAGGTAAAAACGTTATTTATTATTGAATTTTACATTGGAAAGCCCTAGATTTACCGCAGCGTAAAGCAGATTCCGGTTAAAATTGAAATTTAAGGTATAATACGGAGGTAGGACTACAACATATCTGTTCTCATTTCTAGGTCGTTCATCAACTTTACCCGAATGTTGTTTTAATTGCATTGCACGTGCATTTTTGTGGAAGCAGCCGGTTTTATGGCCAAATACAAACACAATGAGAAATGAAAAACAGTAAAAGAAATTAGTGCACTAACGAACTGGCAAGGTTAAAAATGTTTAAATTTGCTACGCAATGTTTGCATACTGTAAGAACGTGCGTCATCAGGGCTCACTTCATTAACTGTATTCATTACAGCCCAACGGGCGAAGATATATCATTTAAAGCACAGTTGTATTTAGACAAAGTTTGCAGGTTCAAACTGCCGCTGACCAGAATATCGTTTTGTTCAGCAGCATTGTTATCTCTGTAAGCCGCGTCTTATAAAGCAGTTAATAAACACAAATAATTTCACAATGATAATTTTTGAGAAGCTAAATAGTTGCTAGCAGTCGGTATAGCGACTGATTACGAGCTGCACAGTCCGGGCTTCATTTCCCAGTATATGCAATAAATTTTCTCCGAAGCATGCAGACAAGCTATGGGGCCTACCCAGCCTCCTATTCAATGGGCACCGGCCTTCTTTCTCGCGCGTGAAGCTGCCGGGGCGCGATGTTGACCACTCACTGAAATTCAGTGGCGAGGATAACAATCAGCGGAGCTTTACCTCTGCTCCCCCTCTGTGCCTTCATGGCATGGAAAAAAACAGCTTTACCTCTTTTGGTAGTTGTTCAGCCGGTAAAGAAATACGCTTCCTTATGAAACCCTGTATTTAATTGTCGTGTCTACAAGAGCAAGCCACTGGGGCTTATTCTGGGGCAGCTTAATCCAGTCAACCTCATCGTACCCCCGTCTTTAGTGTAGACTTTGAGTCGCAGTATTGAAAATAGCTTCATTTAAAAGCCAATAAATTTTCAAGAATATCCCAAGTGGCATAGAATGCTGTCTGATGTGATATATACTGTTAGTGGTGTTCTGAACACCCGTCAGTTTAGGTTACTGCTGTTCGAACTGGCAGTTTCTCGATGAGGTGTACACCAGTTTAGAAGTAATGAGGGAAAGCAGTAAAAGTTTAAACAATATTTGCTAATAGTATCCTGTCGGATGTCTGTAAAAACGGAACGATGTAGATTGAAGAGTTCCGTAATTCTCTTTACATTTCCTGTTAATTATTAATTAAGTAAGAAATTTATCTGGAACTGACAATTTCTAGCGCAGAGACGCAGCTTATTCTGAAGCTCGGTGTCTAAGATCTTTTATCGCTTTACGTCAGATTAACTGAATTCTGAAAGAGAAGGATTTTTCTTTAAGGGCGAACTGTCAGGAGGCAGTTATTCAACTCTGGGTGTGTGGAATGTTTGTGTGGCACAAAATTTATATTAAAAATGAGATGGCATGCCATGTTCTTCTGTGATATGAACGAACGTAGATCTGCACAATGAAGAGGAACGCGACAGAACGCTATTGCGTCTTCTTCTTCTTCTTCTTCTCCTCCTCCTCCTCCTCCTCCTCCTCCTTCTCCTCCTCCTCCTCCTCCTTCTCCTCCTCCTCCTCCTTCTCCTCCTCCTCCTCCTGAAATGCTTTATATTTTCCCTCTCTGTGACGGAGAAGCTTTGTTATATGATTTTTTGCAATGTTTTGCTAATTGATTTCAAATCTTTGAACTAACAAACATATATTTTAGCAGTTTTAGGGGAAAAAATCTTGTTATGGAAAAATGAAGCTGTGCGTATCTGTCTTTAATAATCTTCAATGGCAGTACTGTGCAATGAAAAACGACTACAGTAACATTACAAAGCGTATTGTGCTACGTTACTAATGGCATTGTAAAACAAACTGATTTCACCTTGTCTTCTCTTTTTAGTTTTGCAATATACATTACACTTACTAGGATTTTTCACGGCCCTTTCCGTTTGACCTCTTTCAAGATTGCGCTTTGTATCTGCGGAAAACTTTGTTGGTGAATTTCCTCTCCAAGCGTTTCAAGCCTACTCTGTCTTGTCCCTGATCTTCCGTCTGACTGACAAGTTTAGTCGTTACATTAGCAGCTCTGTCACCTTCATGGCTTTCAACTTTGCTGCTTCAAGTATATTATTTTAACAACGATGTCAGTAAGAAAATAGAGCGTCGATGATAGATAGAGTTGAGTGCAGAACGTTAGCTTGTTTTACCTAGAAGGAAACACCGAAGAACCAGGAGAAATACCTGCCCCATTACCACTTTGTTCAACTATCAGTTACGTGGGCTGGCATGCAGTGAAACACAATACACGCAATGTGCGTAAAACGCAACTTTGAGGCGCGTTCTTTCAGCCATTCTTGCTGTGAAAAACAATAAGTATTACTTATTCTGAATCTCTATTTTTAGCCTGGCGTATCCAGCATGCAGTGCGCATACTCCATATTGTCATTTGTGACTTGTCCTGCTCTTCTATATTTTCCACACTGTCTCATAAAAGAAATGATTTTCGAAAAAAAAAAGGGTTTTCAGTATAAAATGTGTATTTCTAGTTTCTCTGCGCCTTTTTCTGAAATATTTCTGATTCTAAGAAGAGCTGAGCGAGATATGATCAAAATGTATATTAATGTTAATGTAAATTACCTGCTATTCTTGTCAGATTTTAAGGAGACTGGAATTTTCTCTGTAGATTTTCGAAGAATATCCAAATAAAAAATTTTATTAAAACATGTTATGAGGTAGCCGAATTGTTCCATGCGGACAGACGGACGGACAGACATGGCGAAGCTAATAGTCGCTTTTAGCAATTTTACGAATAGGCCTAAAAGGGCTTCGCTGTGAGAGGCCGGCGACTTCCACCTAAACTTACATTACGTAATGTTAACCGTAACTGCTTGTATTACTTACGCTTATCTATCGTGTAAATAGCCTGCATGGTAACAGTGTATGTAATCATTATCAAATATCGTGAGTGTATCCAAAATTTTCCAACTTTAAGTAGACGATTTCGGAATAACGAACTCGGAGAAGATTTCTTTTTTAGAAGCTAATGGGTTCTTATGGGGTGTGATGCAGCATTAATGGGCGTTTCTTTCCCGAATTTTGAAGACAACGTACTGGCCTTAAGTTCAAACGTCCAACTGTCCAATTCGCAACTAGTGTTCACACAGACTTGATTATTCGTAATATATCGATAATTACACCGAAAAGCACAAAACTATCAACCTTCACATACATGTCAGGTCGAGGAATAGGACCTCGCATCACACGTAACAAAAGAAGGAAATAAATTAATGGAATAAAAGCTACAGTAGTGATAAACAAATATAAAGTAAAACAGGTTAAAATTTAAAAAAAAAAACAAAAAATGAGGAATATTGATACAAACTCAAAATTGTAATGTAGAATATGTATAAATTTCTCCTCCCGCTGTGTCCAACATGTTCGAGTCGTTACGAATACATTCAGAAACGGCAAAAGTAGAATAAGGTTCGGTGCAAATAAAACCATCAATCATAAAAAAGGAATAAGTCTTAATTATATTAACATAACAGTAGTAAAATCTATAAATTAACATGTAAAATTTCCGGGAATATATGTCGGCAGGTAAATCAACATTTGCAAAACACTTACTAGAAAATGTACACAACGAATGTGAAAGAGCTGATGAAATACTGGACACGCTAAAGGTAATTCCAAAGGGGTTTCTCTTAAATATTTGTGAATAGGTTCATAAAATGTGAATAGGAAGATTCGTCTGCTTCATATGCGGACAAAATATCGGTGGATGCACCGTTTACATGACCGGTCGGTTAGCAAAATAGGCATAATCGGGCGTCCTGCAGAGGGAAAAGCCTAATGTCTGGTAACAGTACCAATCAAACATCGGTAGAATGAAGTCGCATGGCCTTCAAATCCAGCAAACTTCTGTTGCTGAATATAAGGACCATACTTCCCTAAAGTGACAGTGAAAGCCGCAGCATAGTGTCGTGCAAGTAGCAATTGTCTTAACACGGTGTAAGAAGGAATGGAGTGCGAGTAATAACTATAATATTGTACAGCAGAGGAAGAGAGTGTGACAACAAACATAATAAAGCTGAAATAATAAAATATTGAACAAATGTGACTATAGTGACTGCAGGATGTCAACACAATGACTTTACAAAAACTACATCTACATGCAGCACCAGAAAAATTACAAGACTACCAACAAGACAAACAACAGTCAAACGCAGATTTTGTTAATTTATTGAGCAGACTGCAGTGAATACAGACGACAACTACTTGGATCCAATTAAGCCTTGAATAATAACGCAATTTAAGAGAAGCAATTTAGATAAATTTAAGTGTTTTAAATAATAATATGGATAAATTTTATGATTTTAGTGTGACAGGATGAATACTGGTAAAATATTCGTAAATGTAGCATTACTGGATAACTGAACACTTCTGTGGTAGATGTACAAAGAGCGATAAATGGCTGAATTGGATGTAATTGTATAAAATTGTATTTTGAATCCTCCATGAATGGTCAGTGCAGGTGGCAGAGCTGTGACGACTGTCGACAAGCGAACGTTCTATATCGTGAAATACATACACGCTGAAACAATTTTTAGTTCCTTCTGCTGAAGTCTCCTGTTTGCTCACACATTTTTAGTCGTCTTGTTTACCGAAGCAAATGAACTATGTTTTATTTTCTCTCCGGCTCATTTCAACGTACTTATTTTACAACATTTTGCTTCAAACATCTGTTTTATCTGTTCCGAACAGTTTTTGGGGCACTTTTCATAGTATTTACAGCAAAACAAAGTAACAAGTGATCAGGAATATTGCACTAGATAAGCAATGTTATTTTCGTTGTTACACCGTGCATGTTGTTGAATGACTCAATTATTATACCAACTACTGCACATATATAAAATTTATAAAAGTTGCACATTAAAACATTAAAAACGCTCCGACATGTTTCGGTCCTAGGACCGAAACATGGTATAATAATTGAGTAAAGCAATGTTATGTAATAATGCTCAAAACTGGACAATCATAATTCATGTTTAGAGTATTAGTAACATACAATTTGTATATAAAGTATTCAATAGTTCTGATATATATATATATATAGCATCACACTCCAAAAGAATAACTTATTCTACAATTATTATCTAAATTTATCCAAAATATTCATAATTACAACCCCCCCTCCCCCCGGCTTAATTTAAAATAACGCAATTTCAGACTTATTGAATTTTAAAGAATTTAAAGAAAGAAATGTTTTTTAAAAACGCGCCGAAATTTTCTTCCCTGCAACCGGATTGTGTATCCGCATTCAGACAGCACAGTTCGCCACAAACACTAACATAACACATGCGGCGGGTGGGGGAAGTCTTCGTTGCGACCGATGAAGTGCCACTATGATGGAGTTTGAGTGTCAGCTGGGCTACCTTGAATGTACTCACACAGGTGTCCATTCGTGTGCCCAATTACAATTTGCCCTAAATTCGATTTGCACTGCACATTCCGGATCGTAACTACCGCGTAAGTAGTGGAATGTGTGTGTGTGTGTGTTTGTGTGTGTGTGTGTGTGTGGGGGGGGAGTGTGTGTGT
>Ga0123354_10020506_pt1 | contig 10397 bp, 4 predicted proteins | sample TergutLab28metaG_2_FD_97872 | JGI IMG/M metagenome (GOLD analysis project Ga0123354, IMG submission 97872) | Labiotermes labralis P4 segment gut microbial communities from Petit-Saut dam, French Guiana - Lab288 P4 | ecosystem: Host-associated > Arthropoda: Insects > Digestive system > Gut ...
AAATACGAATTGAATTGTGAATACTGTAACATAAACTTAGCAAGGAAAAAAGAGCTCCCTGATGATGATCTGACAAGATCGAAACATGTCGGAGTGTTTTAAAATGTTTTAAAAGTGTTTTATGTGAAATTATATGTGCATTCATTGGTTGATAAATTGAAGTGATGATAAAACTACTTGATGTTAAAATGTAACAGCATGTGGTTGTGTCATAAATGCTTGTACAAATACTTGCACTGTAATTGCATTCGTGTTTTACGACAACCTGTGGTGGTCACAAGAGTGACCGAAACGTGAAGGTAAAGAAATAATAAGAATAATGTTTGAATATATTTATAAATTTAAATTTTGTGGTTTGTCATATAAGTATAAAATATTTCCTAATGTACGGATACGAAACACGTAAAATATCACAAAATAGTTCAAAGGTCATTATTTGTTGTCAGTTACCTGAAGATTTTTCTCCCTCATGATGATCAGACATCTACATTGTTACTAAAATTACATTTAGACTATCGCGCATTATTGTGAGTGAGTCCTCAAAATGGAAATGGAGAAGGCTTCGAGGTAGGAAGTTTCTAATGGATGGAATACACCGCCGGAGACAGCCTGTAACTTGTTGTTTTCCATCTTTCATTTTCAATGAGGGAATCACAGCTTGTCAGCTTATAATGATACGTTCAGAAAGCAAACTTAAACAGTGTTATGTTGGACTTAGACGCAATTAATAGAGTACATTTTATACAAACGATATTTGGGGGTTTCATTCCGATCTTGGAACCGATGTGCAAAAAATATTGAGCAACATACATTATTAATTTATGATTTTCAATTAATTACTGAAGTTAGTTTAAACTTTATGCTGACTTGTAACAAGTTTAGAATTCTATAATTACACAGAGGTGATTAATGTGTTACATGGAGCATGTGTTAAACATTGTGTGTGTGCGTGCGTGCGTGCGTGCGTGTGTACTTAAGTGAAACTTCCTTGCATTTTTACGTACAAGGCTACATGTAAGTGGAAAAGTTTCCGGCCAAGGACATATCAACCATCTAAAATTATTAAACCACACACAAACCGTCAGCCATTAGCCATAAAGCAGTCAAGACTAAGTGTTTGAACTAGCAAGAAGACGCTTGATAAAAACTGCCGAAAAAAGTGATGATTGATGAAGGTTCTCTGTACCAACTCTTTGTTACTCTTTAGGAATATCCTCAAGGAATACGATGGTTAATTTTTCGTTAAGAGAAAGCCCATGAATCTTTACATACAACTCCAGACAAATTAAATGAAATAAATTCAGACGCTGATTGTCGAAAACAAAGAAAAGCTAAGTATTTCCAGTTAATATTTTGTTCCCAAACTATACAGTTTGTACATCTGTACAGATTAAGACGATTAGCTAAAAGGACTACAAAAAATAAAGATGCACAATTTAGACAGACGCTGGTATCTTTGGAATTGTACAATATTATTGCGTAAATAACTTAAAGATAATTATCCATCAAAGCCTGATCTTGCTGTGACCTGAACACGACAACATTCCTATCCATAAAACGAAATTTGAATAACAATGACGAAGTGATCCTACAAACACTTCATACCCCTAAGTGTGTGAAGCCAGTACAGCTCTCTCAAAATAGTGACTGTACTTTGACTTGCAGACCGACAATGTAGCGCGATTCCAAACTAGGTTAAACTTTATTTCTACTCCCCCTTATCCACACTGGGTCTAGGTCTCACACTTTTCGTACGAAAAGAATGCACATGGCTTGTCCGCAGCAGACTAAACGGCCGGGACGAGAAACTGACAAATCACTTCCATATTTATCGAGATTGAGAGTACACGTAGCCACACTCTATTCCTCCGTTAAGCTTAATGGCAAGGTGCTTAATTAAGCAAAGAGAAACGTTAAGATTCATTAAGTCTGAGAGTCTGTAAATGACATAAGTTTGTAGGCAGGATTCAATAAAACTGTCCAAACGAGATATCTGGGTTTCCTGTCCGAATGGGCATAACATTTTTAATCGATTTTAAGTTAATTACAAAACTATCGGTGTGTGCACCAGGCGCGGTGTTTCGATGTATAATATATATGTAAATTAAATTTTAAATTCTTTCACTAAAATAATAACAATACCGGTAACACAACAATATAATTTGCGTGTCGAATCATGATATAAATATTACTGGACACACGCAATTGTAAACCACAAAATGTATATGTAATTAGTATCTGTTATCTGTGGTGTGCCCAAGTATTTACTATATCCTGATTTTTTATTTATAATTAAATTGACAATAAAGCAAAAAGACGAAGCGGGATTTTGTAACACTTTATGCGATACGGCGTAAAATTCCAAAAGACCCTCAAACTTGAAATGCACAAGATTATTAAGTCTCCGGCGTTTACTATCATTATTTCTACCGATAAGATAAAACGAATGCTATCTCATCTCTGTATACATTTCTTTGTTGGCCTACTCCATTTCTTACTGAAACTGCACAGACATTCAATACACAATGTGACTGACGAGGTGAAAAGTTTGATTATCATATCGAAGAAAAGTATGAAATACATGTCTCGACCCAAGATATCCATGGATCAGAGCGACTGGCAGGATTAGAGTCGAAATTGCGGTCGGCAAAGTAAACTGCCTTTTATGGAACCCGAAATATTCTTCACCTACCTTTTGTTTCAGCCCATTTAATAGTACACTCTCACCTGTGGCTACGCTTATAAAGCTCTCTGTTCCTTCCAGTTTTTCTGACTAAAATTATATACGCATTTTTCATCCCCTCCTGTGAGCTTGCACAACATGTAACTGTCTTCTAGTGGCCCCTGGTTTTATAACCCCACAGGTATTGAGTGAAGACTAAAAAGCATGAATATATATATATATATATATATATATATATCATTTCTTCCACCTGCACCATCAAGTCCACATATCAGTCACATCAACTTTACTCAAACACCACCAACATGTGTCCTTTACTGAGGGTGGCAGAATGTGTCTACTTCCCAAGCTACTACTAGTGAAATAGAATAATATTATGGATAGACTGTAACAGTTCCATATTGTGTTAACGCTCTGACTGCCAGCACAATTTAAAGGTTAAAATTATAAAAACATACAGAGTTTGGAACCAGATTAATTTGTATCTAAAAACTGTACAGTCCGGGATGAAATTTTAAAATTAATATGTTGTTCACGTTTTACTTTCTCGTGGTTTCCCACTGTGTGCTATTACACGTTGTGATTGTGAGTCATCGGTCTCATTTTGAAGTATTAAGTTCGTAAAGAGCTATCATAGTATTGTTTTGTATTCCAAACGGATTGTCTTCCCCTATTTTGGTTTCACAAGGGTACCGTGTGCGTGTGTATTACACGTTGGATTGTACTCCGATGTATATTTTTACATACAGACTATGGGTCTCATGTCGTGTGGATTCTATGGATGACAACGGATCCCTGGCGTGTATACAAGAGTGAAAGGTTGTTCACTCTTGTTTTGACTGGAATATATAATGTGAAATAAATAAGTAAAAACTCATCGGGATAGCTACAATTAAAAAGAACTACTAACTCTGTTTCGAGATTTTATTCGGCAGGCTTCAGAAATGAAAGCCTTCAGCGTTACACTTTAGTTAAATAATAGCAGAGAACAGCTCTCAAGTTCCTTTTGGTATAAATATTTCTAACTATTTTCTCTGTGATTTACATTCCACATGTTACCTTTGATCGATCAGCAAGAACACTGGCCACACATGAAATCTACACGTACACACTCACACTTTTGATGCGCCTCTTGGTTTCAAGTAATTCCCTAATCAACACGCAGGCTCCGGGACCTCCACTAACAGAAGTTGCAAGTAAGTATAGACCTAAATTACTTCCGACCGCCAACCAACAAGCATTCAAGTCTTGGCGAGGCGTCATGCAATATGCCACTGTAAGTTGGGGGTGCTTGGGACGGTGCTGTAGATCTGGATAATGTGGGCGAAAGTTTTGGTAACAATTCCTACTCTGTTTCAAAGGCGGACTAACTCACGGGGCCTCCTGAATGCAGTCGTGGAAATGGTGAGGCAGGAACCTCGCGTGTGGCCGGGAATCAAGTCCATTAATAGCAAAGTCTTAATTTGTTAAAAAGTGATTAATGTAAGTCAAGCCACAAATGTGCGTTAATCGGAGTGGGAACACCAAACACCGTGGATATACCTGCTGCCACACACTCCTGCACTTCACTGCCCCGTCCAGCGACCCGTGTCACCTCCCGACCGTAACAGCACCGCCGAGCGGAACGACTGAGCCAACTCCATCCCTTAATGCAATGAATTTCACGAGTTTCAAGAATGTCCATCAAACGTGTCCAACATTTCACTGGCTCCCAAATCACCCTTTTCCAGACATGCTACTGATAAAAGGCACAAGCGGATGCAAGTTATTGTGGACGACCTGGGGCAAGGAACGGTTGTAACTTCGACCATATTGCTGTTGATATAAAGCCGTTAGTACCCACTAAAATTAGGTAAACATTTATATGGAAAAAAATAAGAACACAGCTGAAATTTAATGGGTAGAATTCAGCTGGGCAATCTTTGTGCAATTAAACATTTATTTGTTTAATTTTTTAAGTTTGTTTGGCAGCAGCAGAATTAGTTGCTACGTTAGCCCATGGAAATACTAGTGGCTTTTTCTACCCTGTAGCGTGGAAACAACGCAGCACAAGCGAGTAAATTAAACTGCCGAACTTTCAGAGAAATCCGCTACATACATCCTGGGGGATAAGTGTAGAATAATGTAGCTTAATCTTCCTAAACACTGATAATTGTATTTTGTGATGGAAATGCTCAATCTTAGAAGCCCAAATATAATATATCAATACTCTTAGTCTACTAATTTGGTGCTACGGATGACAGGCAAGTTATAGGATTGCATTGGCTGTATTCAGTATTAGGTTTGTGTCACACCTGCTGTACGCTTTGCTTGAGTGGACGCCTGGCTTCTGTTATAGGCACACAGCATCAAAACAGTCCCCTTGATTACAACTTAGGCTCGATGCTGTGAGGTTTCTGACAAACTGGTAACTCATTTCCCTCAGAATGGACTCGTTCAGTTGCAGACTGTTTTACGTAGTACTGCGTCATTGGAAACGTACGCCCTACTCTTTGGAACAGTCCACCAGCAAGGCTTTTAAATATTGTGGCTGAGGTCCCTATCAGGAGCAAACACAAAAATAGAACGTAAATAGTCCTAGGAAATTAACTGAACAAACCTGCTAGGGCGGCGATGATTTTGAATTGTCTTCGGGAAGTTTACGATTCGATTCTCGACCAGAACACCGAATATCATTAAGTAGATCTTTGTTTCACTCCTTCGCTCCCTGCAAAATTTGAAATAATTCCTTAAACTAGGCCAAGGTTCCTTCAATTATTTTTTCCTATTTGTTATTCATTGCTATACAATCATTTGATTCACACAGTCTGCGTTACTGAGAGTCGTTAAATAAACTGCAGATGAATACAAATTTACAAAGTACGATAAATATCACGTCGGTCTTATAAATCATTCTTGTTGAATAGGGTCATGTATGTTTTCCAAGACCAAGGTTATTCGTTTCATAAAATGCTATTGCGGCAAAAACTGCAGTAACGCAGTAGGCTGGGCTCTCTTTATGACAAAGTTATTTGACGTAGAAAGCGAGTTACGTCGTATACATACGTTATTTAAAGGCTGTGCATGTGCTTCGCAGATTATGTAGTCTGTAGTGAGAAGTGAGAATGCATATTAAAGGCGAACATCTAGGATTAAAATACGAAATGATACTGACAGGGAACTACAGAGAAGCTCCAGCAAATCTTAAAAATTGTTCATGTATTAAATATTTTTGAATATAAAATTTAACTGACGTCAGATGCGTCGACAATACTCTCAACATTGTTGATTGGACAAAAATACGAAAACACACTGGAGCGCAGTAATGACTTTCTGATAGTCTTTAATTTACATGTTTTGAGGGGATACAAAGGATCAAGTACTCTACACGATCACCCTTCGTAATATTGTTGTCCGACGCGCTCAGTCTGGTAGGTGATCCTCTTTTATTACGTATGTTTTATTTACTCAATTTATTCTCGATATAAAATAATGTAGCGCTATATCCAGTCAAACAACTGAACATTTCTAGGAAACTGACACAGTCACTTCTCTGTACTCCTACCTACACCACACTCGTACGCGATTGCTTTCGCACTGTGCTGCTAGCGTCCGTTATCAGTTCCTAACCGTTTCGCCGTTCAAATTTCTCCCCTCCTACCTATCACCAACGGTTCTGAATATACGTTGCCAGATTAACCTACAACGCATGGCAATGAACCGTCCGTAACTGACGCCAGCAATTCTAAGAAACAAATATATTAGAAATGTTCGGCTACAGTACAAATTCCAAAGACATGTTTATTTTCCAAAAGAACGAAAGATGGAGTATACAATTCATAAAATGTTTACTGCCGGATTGAAGTAAGACGAGACATGTCTTCTCCAGTGCGATCACCAGCTACTATGATACCCTAATTAGTAAGCCATCAGTCAAAAACTCCTTCCAAGTTCCTAGTTTTTAAAGGGATACACTGCTTTTTGACATAAACATATACATATATACAAGAAATGAAAACTATTTTAATTGAAACACCAACATTGTCACAGATAATGCAGCAACAAAAATGCTGGTGTAAAAAAAAATCATTAAAATTCGGTTATGTTAGCTTGCAGACAGGGAAACAACGTTCGCAGTGACTAAGATATGCTAGGCACAGCAGGAGGTACCAAGACCTTAGCTAAGCAAACTTATTTTGGATACAAGATGATGCCTAGCCGCAGGAGGCAGTGGGGAGAAGTTCCGTGGCCGGCCGGCTGAGGCGCTAGTAACAGCGGTGGCGCGGCGACCGTACATTGCGAAGGAGAATAATGCCAGAGTAGTGTGTGGTGGCGGGCTGGTGCGAGAGGCCAGCGTCGGAGGGCGTGTGTGCCGCGAAGGGACGTGTTCCACTTCATGTGTGTGTGAAAGTTATTGCTTTATTTTTTCTTTTTATGTACAACTGAAGAAGAACATATAGTTTCTTGCTGACTACGGATTGTCACATCGACATATTTATTTTGTTAGGTGTTACAATGCCCACAATCAGGATGTCGCGAAGTATTAGTCTCAGCTGCTTCTTCTCAGCAGTCGTCAGTAGTCTCCTAATCACAACGACTTTGACCGGTAAGTTTGGAAGTTAACCTTTGAGAATATTGCTTTAAATGAATTTAATAAACAAGTGAACCTGAAGACAGAATAAACGTATGTGAAAGTAAGGTTATGTTATATCAGATTTCTGTTCATTTACATTTTCGATATTTCGAAGGGTCCCGTTATTTTAATTTTTAGATACAAGCCCTCTGTCGGTGTTCTTGTTACATTTGGCTGCAGTAACCCTCACTATCATAGTTAAACGCTTGAAACGTTACAGAATGAAAATAATTTGGACAAACACACGTATGATTGATTCCAGAGCTATGTATTATGATCCTACGTTCAAAGCAAATGTTCTGGAAATTTCAGCAAATTCAAATTTAGGATCACAGTGCTTACAAAAATGCAGGAAAACTTAATAAAACGAAGACAGCTAGTTAAGCCTTAGTACATGTTGCAACACTGGGATGTATGGAATGAAGGGCAACGAAATAAAATTGTGTTGATTATGAACACAAGACCGGACTAAAGTCAGGAAATATCTGCCATCATTCAAGTTAGAATCTCTAGCCTACCTCTTTGTTGTATAAAACCGTAAAGACTAAAATACACGAACCCAAAACATTACCTGTGACTTTGCATGAGTGAGAAACATGGTGGCACATTAGGAGAAGAAAATACAATAAAAGCGCCTGGGAACATGATTCGCAGGAGAATATCTGAGAGAGAGGAACTCCAGAAATTGGAAAAAAATGGAGCTTCGAAATTTCAGTACTCGTCAAACATTACTCAATCCAGGAAAGTATTATGGACAAGTCATGTAGCACACAAGGGAGACATCGTAGAAAACATAAAAAAATGCAAAAAAAACTGTTGGATGTTCTGGGCGTAGGTGTGGATAATATTAAAACGGACCATAAAAGAGTACTGTTGGAAGGTATTAACTGGATGCATCTGGCTAAACGTAGGGGTCTAGTGAGGGTTCTTGTGAATATTGTAATAAAACTTGATGTCCCTTCGATTTCTTGCGTAGGTCAGCGGCAAACAACTTCGCAATAAATAATCTGTTCCATCGTTTTTTAATTAGTTATATGTGCCATGTTTTACTTTATTTTAGATAACAATAACAATTTCGAAACAGTTTATTGTACAAAAATTAGACACAATTGAAAAGCGTATGAATTAGTCGACACAATATTAACCCATAATTCAGCGAAGAAGAATACAAATTATCCTAAAATGCACAATGATCCTCGAAGCGAATACATTAATACATGTGTTTGTAATGCGTTTAAAGGGGCAATGTGAATTTAAAGTAGGTTATAATCATTCGGCAATTTTCATTCCTTACTTTACAAGTCCCATACATGAACTTGCAAAATTTTTTGATGAATATCTGCGAAGGAAATGACACATATTATTGGTATCTAACTAAAATTAATACCTTCTAACGTTTTGATAACCAGTCATTCACAGATGCACTTCATTCCCAGCAGATGTATGAAAAATGTAACAAGTTTCCTGAATATAACCAAAATTTATTTTGTTCGTATTTGCCGTCATCTAAAGCTCATTGTGGTATATGAAAGCTTTAAAACTACATAGCGACCATAAGGTAAAAAAATTCAATTTCCGCAGTCCGACAGGAATAGATGACGGTCGATGTATTATTCAGTTCATTTAGCACTGATGAGTACGAAATTGGCAAGGCGTACGTCAAGAAGCAGTAAATAAAGCGCAATATTTCTGTGTGCATTATCAGGCTGCCATCGAAACGTATGAAAGACGCAGCTCCTGATGATAAAGCATCTACATAAAATAAGTAAACTGCTACAGAAAAATGTCCTTTGGTATTCACACCAACAGGTGCTGGAATAATCTTGCACCATACTTTAGAACTCTATTTCAGGTTACAACACTGTTCGCCAAATATATTTGAACTCTGCCTTTACATCAAGGATCGTAAGTTCGAATGTCAGAGACACAAATTACATATTACGTCACATTTCCCGGTACCTCCTTTCCTTATTTTATTATTTGCGGCAGAGGGCTTCAAACACAAAGTCATTATTCCAATTGTAATTAAAGACAAAAAGTCTATTGCTGTTGTAAAATTGCAGCAGGTTATGGCATAAAGTTTAAGACTGTATTAAACAGAAATAGACCGAAGCACTTTTTACTTATTAGCTAAGTTCGGAATTTTTACTGTTTATATAAGCCTTTACGCAAGCAGAAAGCCGCTATTGCGAAAGTAACAGATAAAGGCCAAAGCTTTATTTATTTTTGGTCAGAGCTGGTTGCCCACACTGCGATTTAACTCGGCGCGTTTCAAAGACTATTTGTACTGACTTACTGAACGTTATACTTAGTCTTGTCAAGTGACCCATTTTTGCAACAGGTCCAATTGATCGTAGGTGATATCAACACTACCTCCTGAGTATGGTGACACTATGAATCTTAAGACTCTCTTCTACGATACAATTTCTGTAAATAATAATTAAACTGTTGTTGTAGCTTTCTGGTTAAGGCACCGTCTTGTCTGGCATGTCGGCATAAAATATATGGTCACACATACACGCACACACACACACACACACATATAGCTTACATTTTAGGGTTAATTAGGTCAGTATATTCCTCGGAAAGGTTGGTCCCCACATACCAGACTACACGGAGGTATAAGCCTCAAGGCCACAATATGAAACTACAATGCTCTGGAAGCTTCACACTTTAAACCTATCATCATTGTTTGAAGATGACTGAGCACCATGATCATATAATGATCATACATAATCCAGAGACATTTATATGAAGTTGTTAGCTCTACTTTCTGAGTCAAATAACTACTGTTAACAAATGCGATACTTTGTGCTACAACAGTACATGCATCTTAGTGTTAAAGCAGATACGCCAGAGTATATCACAGTTACACGCCGAATACTTTTTAATAAGAATTCATGAAGATTCTTAACCTTTTGGCGCCGGAATTATTTTTTTAATTTTAGCACATCCTGTATATAAAATGTGAATAATACCGGAACCAAATACGTTAGAATTATGAAACAAACTGCATTTTGAAGAGAAAAAAACGGAGAGTATATACCATGTTTAAAATATTCAGTACCTATATTTGTTGAATAAATATATAAAATGCAACTT
>Ga0123354_10020507_pt1 | contig 10397 bp, 4 predicted proteins | sample TergutLab28metaG_2_FD_97872 | JGI IMG/M metagenome (GOLD analysis project Ga0123354, IMG submission 97872) | Labiotermes labralis P4 segment gut microbial communities from Petit-Saut dam, French Guiana - Lab288 P4 | ecosystem: Host-associated > Arthropoda: Insects > Digestive system > Gut ...
AGCTAATGATCGTGTATCAGGCCTGAAGCGGATTATGTCCAATATTTCGCTGACACTGCTACTATGCAGAAGTCAGCTAATGATCGTGTATCAGGCCTGAAGCGGATTATGTCCAATATTTCGTTACGAGCAGCTTCACAAAATCTTCTTATTCATTTTAGCTACAATATTTTGTTTAAAACAGCCTTTTGACAAAGTCCATAAAATGGAACTGAATTAAAAACATGCAAGACAACACTACTTTTAATTATTAAAATACACCAAGCCCTTATTTTGCGCCCTAGTTGTGTACTTCAAACAGTAAGTAAGGCAAAAAGCCCTAAATAAGAAAACAATATTCCCATGAGAAATGAAGGAAAAGACACCGATTACCGTAATAGAGGGCTGCTAGCCAAAGGATGAAGCTGAAAATGAGATGGCGTAAATTAAGAAGCGGTTAATATTGTCTCGGTGCGTTAAAACATAAAGGTGTAAAATAAGTGATGCGTAAAACAAGGGGCTACGTGTATACTGTTCAGAGAAGGTGTTTTCACCCTAGACTTAGCATCACTGTTTGAACACTATGAATAGATTTTATGATCCGGAATATCACGCGATTTAAATCCGCTAAATTTTTATTCATGGGGTCACATTAACTTTATTGTGAATGCAGCGGCATTAAACGACGTATCGTCACTATTACAGACTGTGAATTTTAAGCATGTTTGGAAATCAATAAATCGCGCAGACGCCGTGTGGAACACAGTACTCCGTAGCAATGCAATCAGCAATATGTCAATAACAACTTCACACTGTTCATTTCTTGTATTATCGAAAAACAATTCTTAACACTAAACCGACAAAATGAACAAATATATTCTTAGATCTTTATATTACAGTATCGCACTGAACGTTCCTACATGTTTCGATCCCCAGCGGACTATCATCATGAATCAAACCAAAGCAATATGGCATAAAACCAAATTAGCCACTTTTTGGGGCCTAACAAGGACGAGGTAAATGGGGAGTGGAGAAGACTATATAATTAGGAGATTAAAGATCGGTACTTCTCAAGAAATATTATTTGGGTGATAAAATCAAGAATAACGAGATGGGAGGGGCATTTAGCACGTATGGAGGGGAGGAGAGGCGGATACAGCGTTTTGGTAGAGAAATCCGAAGAAAAGAGACCACTTGGAAGACCTAAGAGAAGATGGGGCCATAATATTGAAAAGGATCCAGGAAAGGAAGTGGGGTGGTGGTATGGACTGGATTTATCTGGCTCAGGACAAGGACAGATAGCGGGCTCTTGTGAATGCGGTAATGAACCTTCGCGTTCCCTAAAATTCGGAGAATTTCTTGACTAGCAGAGAAACTGTTATCTTTTCGAGAATGACTCTATTCCATGGAGTAAGAAAGTAAGTAAGTAAGCAAGGTATTTTTTACACTGCTGACGTACTGTAAAAAATCAAATAGTTAAAATGAGCACATTTCTTTGTAGAATAATTGTTTAAGTGTGCTGAATCTTGATATAGAATATCTTGGAAGTAGCCTACGTACTGTGCGGCTTACTTACTGCTCTGGCTTTCGTTAAGTACGTAGGCTGCTTCCAAGGTACTGTATATCAGGAACTAGCACACTTACGAGTACATAGCCATTATACAAATAAATATCTGCAATTTAACTATTTGACTATTTTGCACCACCTCGAATGTTTAAAAAAGTGGCTAATTTGGTTTTATGCAATTTGCTATGTTTTGATTCCTTGATGTTGCACCTTTGCGGATCGAAACACGCATGTAAGTTCATTGTGATATGATATTAATATCTAAGGTACCATATTGTGTATTTTATTGTGTGAGTGTCGTAAATTGTAAATAAACACAGCCCTGGAATATACCTGCAATTTTTTTAACTTTTTTCCTAAAATCTCGGCCATAATTAGGAGAGAAATTGTTCAGGTACCCCTTTTTAATACACTTTTCTCTGCTCGCTTGCATACAACACACACCTAAAGCGGAGCGAGCAAAATATATCAGAAATACTCTGCATGATTTTCTAACATATTAATACAGTAGTGTCCTTTTACGAATGCCATCATTTTAGTTTACAAAAATATATAAATATTTCTACATGTTTATTCATTGATCAACTCCGATTACCTAATCCAGTAGCAGCTCTCTACTAGGGCATAACTCTATCTTCTATACAGCACAGAATGCACCTCAGTACTCGAAAATATATTCACATAAAAGGTGACCATAAGATTCCAGGAAAACACAAATTAGATTTATGTTTTGTGCACTTTTTCCCCAGGACTAAACAATTCACTTACAAATTTGTAGTCGAGATATGTCGTTGAGAAGAGGAAGCATAAGATTTTAGCCGTCTTTGAAAAATTGAAAAAAAAAGTACATTAACTCCGTCATGTCTGTCTCTCTGTCTACCCGTTTCTTCTTCCGCATGGAGCAATTCGGTTTCCACTGAACGGATTTTTAGGAAATTTGATGTTTGAGTATTTTTTAAAAATCTGTGGAGAGGACCCAAGTTTAATTAAAATCTGAAAAGAATAACAGTAAATTACATTAATACCTATCTAAATTTATGACAATACGTCGCTGAACTCTTCTTATAATGAACCTCTCACACAAAATTTGCAGAGAAAGTCAAAACACACACACAGTTTATCTTCAATAACTTTTTTGCCGAAAACCGTGCCGGTTATGAGAGAATGTAGAAATATATGGTACAGCCAAACAGGATACAGATAACAATTTAATACAGCATATGCTTTTTTCCTGCTGATAACTAAGGCTAAAAGTACTCAATCAGAATAAGTAATACTTATCGCTTTACTGCTGCTATAATTGCTAAGCAAACGCGCCTTAACGTTACATGACACGCACACCGCATGTTCTGTTCCAACATGCAGGCCCACACATGGCAGAACAACATGATTATAAATGAGATCAAAACACAACACTGGTGTTAGGAGGCTGACACACACAGTTTAAATGCCCTGTTCTTACGACTCATTGAAATAAATGATTGTCTGCAATGTCTTCATTGCATGAATCACCATCTATCGCTTATTACGTAAATGGTAATCAGTCCTTATCACTCCAAACTGAGTACATGTGTAACAGAATAAATGGACGAATCATGAAGTCAAACACAGCGCAGCATTGCTCGGGTTCATGGTACAGAACAGGGGTCATACACTGAGAGAAAACATCAGTAAATCACCAGGAAGCTGAAGTGGACGATAGTCATCAGACTGAAGGAACAGGTCAACTTCCTAGATATTAATTTCTGTATTATTTCCACTTGTCAAAAAGGAAAGCGACTATGAGTAGGGAAAAATACTTTACGAACGCATAAATCTTTATTGCATCCATTTTTTTTTGTGGTGATAGAAACAATTGCGGAACTTAAATAAAGTAAGTAGTAGTTTGATATATTCGCTCTTCAGCGATGTTATGAAACGTGAATTAGTAGTTATTCACCGATGTTTCGAGACAACCAGTAGGTATCATCTTTAATGTTTAACTTAGGAAAAGGGGCGGTTTCTGGAGAGTCATAAAAGGAACAGTTTTCAGGATGAGGCAGTATATGGACACAGGATCAAACCTGATCGGGTCCGAGCACATTATTATACGTCGCGCAGAATATCCCCGGACTTTAGGAGCTGTAAAGGAACAAAAGAATCGCCTTGTGTTTATGGAGGAGTCAGAATTTCACATTCATTACACCGCAAAAAGTGTAATGGAAACACAATGGGCTTTCGGATGTAAGAAACACGAAGTTCTGCAACAAAGAACTTTCTTTTTATATTTTTTTCTCACGCTAAAGAGAGACGGGGTTCTCTGAAGGGTAAAAACTTATTCATGAATCCACATTATATTCTCAGCAGTACCACTACAACAAGAACTGCTGAAATTGTAGTAATACCGCCAACAACGTTCAACCTCCAATCTTCCATTTGATGAATTGCCGTTCCAGAAAAACTCCTCTTAAAATACAGCGCCTTCTTTGATAAAGACATTAGCTTGTGGCTGAAAGGTAGGAATACAAGTTCGTATCTGAGCTGCACTAAAATGAGCTGTTAGAGGATGTGAGCAGGAACAAACTACAGACTGGATCAAAAGTAAGATTACTAAGTAAAGTAAGATTATTAAGATAGAGTGGCTTCTGTGAGCTGCGACTTCTGCACATAATTTTGAACTGAATCCTGTCAAACTCATTTTGAAAATGGTCAACAGAAATTTTCTCTTATTAAATATATCATTCTTCCACACACACACACACACACACACACACACACACGTTTTATGAAAAGACCAAAATAGAGATCAGTAAAATTACAAAACAGGTCTGGATTAAGTCATCTGCTCAAGCAAAGAAAGTTTGAAGAGAAGGGGCAGTGTACACATAACGTGACACTGAAGCGCATGCGCGTAATAGTTGTTGCTGTGAAAAAGCAGTAAGTATTAGATATTCTGAGTGTGTATCCTCAGCCTAGGTTGTTCAGCATGCAAAGAGCATGAGCGGTATTATGTGTCCTGCCAGGCACTACCATATTTTGCCACATTGCCCCATAAACGGCAAGTATTTCGCAAACACGTTACTGAACGTAAAATGCGTGTTTTGATTTTCTCTACAAATCTCTTATTTTTGGGCGAAATGAGGAAGATAATATCACAAACTTACTTATGTCTTCACGTAAAGTACCCTCTGTTCTTGCCAGATTTTAAAGAAATCTGAATTCTCTCTACAGATTTTCGAGAAGTGCTCAAATTTCGAATTTCACGAAACCCCATTCAGTGGGAACAGATTTGTTCCATGCAGAAGAAGAGACGGTTAGACAGACAGACAGGCAGATATGACGAAGGTAATACTCGCTTTTCGTAGTTTTGCTAACGCGCCTAAAAGAAGTTTGGGTAGAAGAAATTGAAAGAATTAAGATAATTGCATGTTGGGTGAGTAGTATCAAACATAACAGAGAAGAATGTGGTGCAATGAACTTGACACAAAAAGTAAAACAGATACAGCACAATCAGAGCAACCAATAGAGTGGAATCAGCGAGACTCAGACATTGCAACCTATACAGCAGATGACGTGACACAAACAGAGCAACCGACACAGCAGATGAAAGTGACTCAGTTCAACCGATAGAGCACATGAGAGTGACTCAATGCAACCGACACAGCAGATGAAAGTGACTCAGTTCAACCGATAGAGCACATGAGAGTGACTCAATGCAACCGACACAGCAGATGAAAGTGACTCAGTTCAACCGATAGGGCACATGAGAGTGTCTCAATTCAACTGACACAGCAGATGAAAGTGACTCGGTTCAAACGATAGAGCACATGACAGTGACTCAATGCAACCGATACAACAGATGCACGTGACACACAACGTCCAACAGGTAAGAAATGGGCATGACACACAAAGTACAGCCGACAGAGCTGTTAGACATGTCACTTGCATTGACGTTGCATTTTCCATGCAGATTATATTTAGGCGTTTTTGTGATTCTTGCAAAAAAAATTACTTCGCTAAAAAGCATTAAAATCGAGACTTAGTTTGCTGAGGTACGAGGTGAAAATTGAATATCAGAATAATTCAAATTAATATCAATCTTCTGAACGTTAATGCGTACTTTGTATTTATATTGTTTCCATTCTGCCTGAGTGGTAGCGGCTGAAGTGTGTTATATAGTAGGTACTGGATTATACTACGAAGGATTAATTTGTGAACGACCTAAACCTTTGAGACCCACTAGCGGTAGTTTTAGTCTATTATATAACCAGCCGTGAAAAGGATTGGTCGAATAATGATGCACGTTCTAGTAAAGAAAGTTATCTGTCCTACAACTTTTGGAGTGTTGGGGAATTAAAAATATATATAAAATCCGAACTCGTATTGAAGGTAACGTCATTTTATGGAAATCAGTCGATTTTATTATGACATAGATGGTTTTCAAAGATGGCGGTTAGGCCAATACCCAAAGAAGAACATTTTGTGATAGCCTAATTCAAGTTAGTTTCATGCACAGACTTTCATAAGATGTGATGACAAAATGGCTGGTTCGGTAATTGATAAGCTTTACATTTGTCAGGCATGTGACCGTAACTATGGTTACACATGCATTCAATATACTGTCACACACAACTTGAAATACAAATACAAACATTCACAACTGCAATTAGGAATGAAATTTCACTCCTAATTGCAGTTTAAGGTTTTTAAATTAAGGTCTGATGTTGGCTAAAAAAATAAGACGAAATATTTTGCCTACCGGAATTGTGTTGTAAAGTATGATACGAGGGTACACTTAACATGTGTAACTGATACCACAACGGGGATATGCCATTTTAAAAGTAACAATGATTATTTACTAGAATACACCTTTGCTGAACTTCGATCGATTAGATTTATTATCAGTCAGTTTTTAACTCTGGGGTAAGACATCCCCGTCTTGTTGATCAAATCACAATTAGGCAGACGTACAGACAAACACAACTTATATAAGTTGTGTTTGACTGTACGTCTGCCTAATTGTGATTATTATAGTTCAGGTCTCTTTATCGAAAGCTCCTAGGATGGAAACAAAGCAACGTTTGTGGCACTGGTTCAGCTGGCGGAACAGAAAGAGTAGCAACAGAGGTGTACTGCGTGTGGTGAAGTTTTGTGTTCCCTTAAGCCAAAATTCTGTCACAAAGACCTGGGTAAAGCAAATAATATACGAACAGTACAATCCGAAAAACACATAGCGCGATAGTCAAGTTTAAAGAAACAAATGAATTTGGGTACTAATTTGGATATGTCTCCTAAATTTAAATTCGGAGCCAGCAGCGAACTGAAATTAAATATTAGTGATATTTGAGCTGCACATCTGTCGTTGGGCGGCCTGATTTCGGACATTTCACATCGTCTGTGAATTAAAGATCAGGTGTTTTGATTTAACGTTCTGACTTACAGGTATCGAACGTTCTCTTCGAAGAGTAAGTAAGATATTTTTCGTTTTGTGTAAAATTTTACAGCGTGTTAGAATTTTAAGGGGTTTACTGCAGTCAGAGGTGATCCCGAAGTGTGTCCGTCACAAAATATGAAGCATTTTTTCATGCCAATTCATTGTGGTAAGCTCTATCGCGCCTTTGTGAATTGACCGCACACTAACTTGGGGTGAAACATTCTGTTTTGTTGACTGAATAGCCAGATAAACAAAGTAACATCCACCCAGTTAATATGCCGCTACTTACAGCTGTCTGCAGACAAAACTTTTTAATGAAGTGATGAATGCTTCGGCTTTTTCCATAAATCCTTCATCGCTTAGCTTATCAGAAATATAAACGACGTACGATCTTTTTACGCAGAAACATATTGCTAATTAAAAAGGACTTAGATAGAAGTCTTAGAAGTTTCTGTAAAAGAAGCAGAAAATACCTTGCGAGTGAAAGTCAAAATGTCCTAAAATACATTGGAAAAATATATTAAAAATCGTGTTGGAATAGCTCGTGTCTGTGTATGAAGGCTTAGTGTTTTTAACTGCCCCGTGATGGGTATGGTATTACGAAGAGGGAAAATATCGTAGAGAGACTCCTAGAGAAGATATAGCCAGTAAACCAAAGCGAATACAGAATTATACCTTACAAAGTAAGTCATATTCTCATTTCTTATTGATCTCTTCCGTTCTCTTTGACCTAAACACATAAATTCATGCAGTCATTTGGTTTACAGATTTGCGAAAGTGGATCAAAAAGCAAGTTCACATTACCCGTAAATCAAAGGCAAAGGTTTTAATAGAGGAAACCGACAACACACAAAGAGGGAGTCACCATTACGTTATTTCTTAACACAGACCGATTCATATTCGAGGCTCTTTAATTTTATCCATCCCGGAGGCTAGAACGTCATGTCCCTGTGACGTCAGCCAGCTGATGGTAGCAATATGACGTCTTCATCGCACTTGAATATTGTGAGACAAGTGTGAGACAAGTGTGAGCAAGTGCTCCTTCAAGGCGGAAAACCGAAGAAAATTGCTGGGACTATATGGGCGATCGTTCAAAATTTCGAGTCTGCTCTGTCGTGTAGGATTCCTTGTCATGGAAGGGAATCGCACCTTCGCTAAGATACTTCCCGTCCCACATAAAGCGTGCAAATCCTCAGGCATCCAAGTTTGTAACGAAATAGAACCGCCGCAGATGTTCTTCTTCTGCTCACACATCTCGAATCACATGACCTTCTACACTAGGGTCTGGTGTAGTATCTATCAACAGCATCTAATATTTCAATGACTTGGGCTTCTCAAATAAGAGGACTTGTAAATTTTTTATTTCGGCTTTGCACATCGCCCCTGAGGAGGTTTTCTAAAAAATATTTCGAAATCAGAAACCACTCCCACCAAGAATAAGTGTATAACACGGAGCCTCTATATAAAAATGAGTGCCATTCTTTAATACACTCTTCTAACGTATTTCCGAACTTTTTAAATTTTAACTTAATATTCGCTTCATTTACAGAAAATGTTGTAATGCTGAGATTTCCTCTTTAATTAGTAATGCTGTTGCATTTTAAGAGCTACCTTTTATATTTTGAACACTCGTAGCTGGTAATGGCTTTGTGAAAGGTCATAAACACGCAGCATGCTTCAGGCATTAAATTGGTACTGTGTGAAGACAGTTGTAATTAGTGTCTGTTGTGTTGTCTGCCTACTGCCTCAATACGTTTTCACTCAGAGTAACTTAGTGGTCCGCTACCCCCTGAAGATTTGAAATTATAATAAACTGAAACAATCGTCGATATTCTTCGTCTTTTTTGTGTTTCGTCACCACTGGCAGGTACAATGGTCATTAACTAAAGTGGGTCTACTTGCTGGCAGTCACCGTATAGTCTACGATATACGTCCCCCTATTCAAAAGAATGTAGAAGAGTTCAAATCTAAGCAACAAGATTAATTCCTTACCTCCTTACAATTCCCCTTCATTTCTGATGCGTCATTTACTTTAGGAGATACACTAATAAAGAAGAGTATGATAAACACAAGGTAAATGAGACAGAAAAAAAAGGGAATGTCCGAAGAGACGAACACTCCATGCACATGTTAAAGTAAAGCACCTGTTACTTTTGCCCCAATTTTAACCGAAGTCGGAATAGGATTTAATTTTTGTAAACGTCTCAAATATGAAATTTCACAAAAATCCCTGCTGTGGGATCCGCTGTGTTCTGTGGGCTCGAAAGGGCTGCCATTGCGAAACTAAGAGTAGCTAATCGCAACTGCTTTGTGAAAGCGCTGAAATGGCTATGAATTATTAAGAAAAGACGTTTCGAAATAGTTTTGTCGAAACACACTGTGCATGTGTGAATATTATATGCATTGCACCCCACTGTAGGGAATGAAAATACGAGAAGCAGGTACAATAAAATGTCCCCCTGTTTTATATTGTGCCATGGACAGACCCTAAGGTTTGACGGTGGATACGTTAAACCTGCCCATAACATGCCCAGGAGGCACTGAAGGATGTTCGCTGTTTAGTTCTGCCCACTTTTAAACTCGGTACTGGTAGGAGTTTGGGGTTCAGCGCAACCCTCGGCCGATTTTCCCCGGGGAAAGAGAACTGGTACCCATTTTACGGGAGCCATGGTGGACTTCGGGGCTCGTCTGGATGGACCGGAAAAACTCACCCACACCGGGATTCGAAGCCAAGACAGATAAACATATAGCAAGTAGCTATACCGACTAACTAAGAATAAACATAACCGTATTTATTGTAACAAAAATGACACTAAGATGTCTAGCAGAGCACGTTTTTCTTTTCGGTATGGACCTGTACACAAACTCGGATTCCGTGGAATAATTGCTGAAAACTTTCCGTTTAAATCATCAGTCGCGCTAAGTGTTGACACTCTTAGTCGAATATTTTCATACTTAAGGTTGGACGTGGTTTAGTTATGAATACAGATCGTCCAGGCAGTACGAGAGGATCTGCTGACGGAAATACATAGACTGAAGTGTAATGGGACTTGCCGGATGACGTACATAGAGACAGGAGAAGTGACAGGGAGAGGGGTGGAGGAGCTCTTGTGGTGGTAAAATAGTTTTGTCTGAGAAGAGAATGAAAGGAAGGAACTGCATGGAAAAAAAAAGTATAAAGAAAAGGGTTTTACATCCTGTCGGGGTGTCCGAAAATTGACGAGATGTCTGTCAAAATGTATTCACATATGAAAGGAAAGCAACTGTGTGTACGAGCGCATTGTCTTCCAGTAATCTTTACACACACACACACACACACACACACACACACACACACATATATATATACAGGGTGTCCCAGGAGGAAAGGACCTAACTTCGGGAGAGTGTTCCTTAGGTCAAACTATACCGATATAACCCAAAACACCTATATCCAAA
>Ga0123354_10020508_pt1 | contig 10397 bp, 2 predicted proteins | sample TergutLab28metaG_2_FD_97872 | JGI IMG/M metagenome (GOLD analysis project Ga0123354, IMG submission 97872) | Labiotermes labralis P4 segment gut microbial communities from Petit-Saut dam, French Guiana - Lab288 P4 | ecosystem: Host-associated > Arthropoda: Insects > Digestive system > Gut ...
TGCGGGGAATTTCTTGACTAGCTGCAAACCAGTTAGCTGCTCAAGAAGGACTCTGCACCATGGAGTAAGTAAGTAAGTAAGTAAGTAAGTAATGTACGAAGTCGGGTTGACCTATAGTAATACGTGCATACTTTCTCTGACAAATCTCCAGAAAGTCAGTAAGCTGGGTCAAAAGACAGACAGACAGACCGGACAAAGACACAGAGCGTAGTGATTTGTTGCACTACATGTTTTATTTCGAAGAGGATTATAGGCTACAACAATCTGAATAAACGACATGATCATATTTATATAGACTGTACTGTTCATAACATTCATTTCCGGTTTACTTAAAGTGGCAATTGAATCGTCTTCCAGAGATGGAATCCCAGAGCAGAGTTATACCTCCTCTCCTATAACTTTATATTGTGGCAGAGACAAACTGTTCTTCTTGTGGAATGACAACCACAAAGAACTGGAAACCCACATAACCTTGCCGTAAAACGACTATGTTACAAGACGTTGCACAGGATTTTGGACTTGGAGGAAAATCTTCGACTAACATTAGTAGGGCGTATGAGATACACACGACACAGAATGTGCAAGGGGATGTATGAAACACGCACAAAATATTTTTTTTCAGAAAACGTGAGTGGGCACACAGATTAGTAGAAAGCAATTATGGTCTATAACAGCAAAATTCTGTGAAATCATTTCATGAAGATTGCCACTTTGTTGGAAAAGAGACACGTGACGTTTTTGATAAACTCTTTTATCCATTGTCGAAAGGATGGTTTTCGTGTTTCACTGAACCTAAAGGAACAAAGAAACACTGTGGCATGTAATAAATTTATCTCCTTTTTTGAACAGACTTTGTGGTCGAATACTTAACATTCCTTTTTGTTGGGTTTTTACAATTTATCAACAATCATGTTTTACGCTTTTATCCAAGTTACTGGGCGTAAGCTCGTGACTGTAAGTAGGATGGTTCGTTACCTCCCAGTCGCAACGTTATAACCACTCAAAATCCGGTCAAATTTATGGAGTCCAGCGAGATCCATGTCTTTGAATCGCTTAAGAAACACCTGCTTGGCAACCGTTTTGCAGCAGAAGCCGACGTGAAGCCAGCTGTCACCTCCTTACTACAGACGCTTAAAAATATTTCTTCTAGGCCGTCAAAACAAGTTTTGATATTACAGTGAGACAAATGCCGCTATGCCATACGTGACTTGTGGAGATCTGGTGTCTACCATCTGCTACACAGGTCATGTATACTTCGAAATCAGAATAAATTTCTCGATATCAGTGTTTATTACGTCATTTTGAACTTCTTTTATGTTGTTTTACAAGGCGGGAGGTTGCGGGTTCGATTCCCGATAGTGTAATTGAAATTCTTCATAGACAAAATCCTTCCGGGCGCACTAAGATAGACTCAGCCTCTAACAGAAATGAATACGAGGAATATTTCCTGGGGGTAAAGGCAGCCAGTGCGTAGGGCTGACAACCTTACCACTTCATGTGACGACTGTCTAGAAATCTGGGGACCTCAACCCCCAGGAACCCTCAGAGGCTGTACAGGCCTGTAATGGGATTGCTTTACCCTATATACTCGTACTTTTTAGTCCTTTCAGCCACAGAGTCCCTATCACCTGTTTTTGACATTTAAAAGCCTGTATTTTACTACCAATAGAATTTGGGCATTTTGTCTGTTATTCACAATAAAGATCGTTTATTTCCCTAAACATGTAACACTTTCCTGGGTACACTGTGTGTTTGCTATCAGAAAGGAACTGAAATTTCTGATAATAAACCAGTTTTATGCCTCACAGGTTAGTAGTGCGTTCAGTACTTTAAACTCCAATGTAATATAATGTAAGGGAATGAGTCAAAGACACTGGAGAACGTAACTATAAAGCGGTCATCAGTATAAACATCTCTTCCCTACACGCACAATCCGTAAAATACAATTAGGCTGTTGAATAAAACAGGCAGGGATTAAAATGAAACAGACCATCTGTAATGGCTACAGACATGTATAAAACCCAAAAACACTTTTAAAAAATGAAATAAGAACACTCTTTGGACAATGCTGAAAGTGATTTTATTTTGTGTAGTATTGGTAATCAGGGGACCGCGGTGGCACAGTGGTTAAGGTGCTGTGCTACAAATCGTAAGGTCACTGACTCTATCCCAGCTGGTGTCATTGGATTTTTCATTGACATAAAATCCTTCCGATCGCAATATGGCCCTGGGGTCGACTCAGCCTCTAACAGAAATGAGTACCAGGAGCATTTCGTGGGGTAAAGGCGGCCGATACGTAAAACTGACAACCTTACCACAATCCTGTGCCGTTTTCATGTAATCTGGGAACCTTAACTTCCTAGAACCCTCTGGGCCACTCCAGGCCTGTAAGGGGACTACTTTACCTTTACCTTTAGTATTGGTAATCAGGTATCGTGAGAGAAAGAGTCTAAAGATTCTTCTTTAAGAATTAACGCTCACTCTTCGGGGTTACTCATATACTATGTTAAAGAAGTAGACTTAGCACAGACCTCTGCCTTTGTCTTCTATATCCTTCTAACGAAACACAGTTCAGAACAAGTAAGTACTCTGGCTTCCAGTAGGAGACTGAGGTCGAATTACGTATTTCCCCCCCTCCCCCCACACGTCACATATATCGCAGGCGCAGCAGTGCCGGAGGCTGTTTTAACTAAATAAGCCTTCCAGCCCTACGATAAGCTTCATCTTAGACCGAAGTAAGGAAATTCTGCTCCGTGCCAGTGCATAATATAAGGCAAACGTCGCCTCAATTTTTTTATCTCCTCCGTTCTCTTACTCCCACCACACGCTCTTCCCCCTAATATCGTAAAGTTAAGGGACAACCAGAAGAGAGGTGGAGGGCGAAGGAACGGGTGCATCAAGCAGGGAGATGAAGGATAATCTATCTCGGAATCGGAAATTAAAATCGATTTGTGCTGCCAAAGAACGACGCGACGCTTTTTGAGTGACGTCCTGGCGCGTACGACGACGCCAGGAAGTCGCCAAGAGGGCGTCTGCAGCTGCGAGGAAGAAGGGTTGCCTAGTGTGTGACATAAGGGTACGGCAAAGTTTGAAAAAAGACTTCCCCCCTCCGTTTTTGCTTCTACTTCTCAGTTCCCCTGAAACGTCAACGTAAAGGTGATGTCACTCAATCCATACCAAAACACAGCAATTCTTACACACTGTGTCCTCCATGGCTGATGTTAATGAAGTAGCAAACTACATATGAAGGGGGGTAGTACATACTCAGGAAATAGTCTAAAGGCGAGCTCTTGAACACGGCGGAAAGTGAACGTCAAGGAGAGGGTTTTCTCGTTGTGTTTTGCCCACTGTTCGGCAAATTTCATGATCCTTACACTCTGGTATCGATGTCTTATTGTGTGTTCCTTAGAGTTTAGTGTCGATGTATATTTCTCGCTACTTCTCCAACTTCTATTCCAGTCTAGAATACTCGATCGAAGTTTACTGGAAGTTTAAGTAAGAGTACATGATGTAAATGTAACGGTAAAGCAGTCCTGGAGTGGCCCAGACGGTTCCAGGAAGTTAAGGTTCCCAGATTTAATGACAACGGCACAGGATGGTGGTAAAGTACATAATGCACTGTTGTTTGAAACACTACTGCTACATGTATCTATGTTTATGTTTATGTAATGAGGCACACAGAACCTCGTCGTTGTGCAACACGCAGAATTTCAGAACGATGATGAACGATAAGCATTCCTGAGCTATATAGAAGGAAGTGGAACTAGGTGATTTCGTTCCCTGACCCGAGAATTTTGAAGTTGACGACATGATGTACAAAACAAGGAGAGGGAGAGTAAAGGGTTCTCCTGTTGGAAGAAAACCATTCCCCAAGGAACTTTAGGACTGCACCCCTAAAATTAGGTCCCAACACTTCCCTTCCTCTACTTTACAAAGCACATTAACATAGCGTAACACAGCCGTGTTAATGAGCATTATTGAACTCAAATAAGATGAAATTACTAATGTAGACATTATTTACATTAACTAATTTTTAACTGTTTCTGAAGTGTAAAACTTAATGAATATTTATTTATACACATAATACTTGGTTTTCCAGGGAAAATTTATTTTATACGTCAGACTTTACATTCCCGTAGAAGTGACTTTAGCTTAAAATGGAAACAGCACGTCCCTAGACTTCACGGTGTCATCCTACACGGGTGTTACAACGTCATATCACGCAAGCACGTTGTTTGTAACTTACCGACTAACACACGTGTACGTCGATCAGGATTATAAATGTTTTAAGTATTAATATTTTATAAAACGCGAACAATTATGATATTTATGGGAATGTTTGAATGACCCTGAAGATGACTTGTGGTAATTTAGTTCGGTTGTCATGAACATTCAGCCTCACTAAGACGTTCTTACTTTGAAGGAGTCAACGTGACTGATCCCGACAACCTTGATGACATATGAGAAGTGCTTCTGTCTGGCTCTTTAACCACTTTGCAGTGGAACAAGATGTGCAAAGATACATTGGCACTTATTTATTACACCAACCACTGCACATATATAAAATTTACACATCAAAACATCAAAAACGCTCCGACATGTTTCGGTCCTAAGACCGTTTCGTTGTACCCTTTGGGTATTGTGGCAGCATGCTGTCACAATACCCAAAGGGTACAACGAAACTTATATGTGACAATTTCTAGTGTGACTTTAGCAAGGAAGATATAACCCCCTGAGGATGGTCTTAGGACCGAAACATGTCGGAGCGTTTTTGATGTGTAAATTTTATAAATTTTATATATGTGCAGTGGTTGGTGTAATAATTGAGTAACTCGACAACATGCACGGTGTAACAATGAAAATACATTGACACATTCACATAACCACCGTTGTCGTGGAAAAAAAACAGTACCTTCACTTTAATTTTTGTTGGCAAATATATATATATCTATGTGTGTGTGTGTGTGTGTGTGTGTGTTTGGCTGACATGTAAATGCAAAAATTGTTTTCCTTTGCATTGTTGTCGAGCTAAAAACATTTCGAATTTTTGTTAAAAATAATACATTTAAATATTACGAATGTGCCTGTATTCTCACACCATCTCTCCGACGCATTATATTCTCACACCATCTCTCCGACGCATTATATTCTCACACCATCTCTCCGACGCATTATATTACCATATATGGCCTATCTCGTTCTACAGTATTTTTCAACACTATCGCATATATGGCACCATTTTCAAAACAAAAATTGAATTAAATTGTGTATTTTGATTTTGTCTTCACATTTTGTTTGAAATATTTCAGCCTAATAAGAATTCAGCGAGATACCAATTTAAATTTACATGGGTATTCAGGTAAAGTACTCGTTATTCTTGTCAGATTTTAACAAAGCATGAATTTTCTCCACAGATTTTCAGAAAATTATCACATTTCGCTTCTCATAAAAATGCGTCCAGTGGGAGCCGAGTTGTTGTATGCTGGCAGAAAGACAGATGAATTTTTTGGCAATTATGCGAACGCGCCCAAGAACCGACTCTGAGGGCAAATGTAGTAGATGGAACAGACCAAGGGCTGTGTCCAGAAGGGGATTTGTTAACATCAGTCTTGGATCTTCATATTCAACTGGAGAAATTTAGTTTTACTGACATCTACAGATTTTATTAAGTTTCTGGTAAGGCGAAACAACACCCGTTTCATTACGAATTGGAGGCACACTTATTTCAAGCTTAGATGAGATCGTCAGCCCACAACTAGTAGCTGCACTTTTTCGTCATTACAAAATAGCATTAAGGCAATCGTCTGAGGTAAATGAGAAGGACGACATGAAAACAAATGCGGGGAAGAGGAGAAGTTTTTGCAGATATTTTAGTCCGAAAATCTGAAACTATATGTGAGTTTCGGTGTTGTATGGTAAATGAAAAATTGAGTTTCGGTGTTGTATGGTAAATGAAAAATTGAGTTTCGGTGTTGTATGGTAAATGAAATAATTGAGTTTCTGTGTTGCATGGTAAATGAAAAATTGAGTTTCGGTGTTGTATGGTAAATGAAAATTTGAGTTTCTGTGTTGTATGGTAAATGAAAAATTGAGTTTCGGTGTTGTATGGTAAATGAAAAATTGAGTTTCGGTGTTGTATGGTAAATGAAAAATTGAGTTTCTGTGTTGTACGGTAAATGAAAAATTGAGTTTCGGTGTTGTATGATAAATGAAAAGTTGATGTTAAAATAATGGAGTTTTAGTATGTTTACCGAATGAAACCGGGTGATGATAGGGTCGGGATGTGAGCGCATGTAAAACTCCATAGATAATGTTGGGATTCCAAGAAAGCCTGGACACTTTCTATCCGGTTAAAAAATTGTCATTTTATCAATAGAGATGTTGCCCCATGCATCCACTTCAAAATGCCCTAGTATAGACTTGGTGAATCAACAAAATGGACCTCCAGTATGTGAAGCCAAATAGAAGGGGCAAAGAATAAATGTTTAACGGAAATTTTATCGCTTGGACGTATGTCTTCCGTTGGTCTCGTGTTTTTATTTATTTATGGTACATTTTTACAATGCTATCATTCTTGCAGAAAATAAGGTCCTAATGGTAGGACGACTAGTTTATTATGAACCGAAATGGCATTGATATAATTTGAGATATATTCCAAAACGTGCGTGGAGAGACTGACGGATACCACGAAAGAAGGATGTCAGGACGGCCGGCAATCGGGACGAGACTTGAACCTGAAACCTCCAAAATAGAAAGCACAGTTTTTCCTTTCTTCCTAAGTCTGACGGCTTCTACCTAATCATAGTTGGTGCAGAGGGTTATTGTCAAACCTGGTCGCACTCAGTGCCACATACTCGTTACGACTCCTCTGGACTAGTGATTGGGCCGTCGCAGAGACCTCTATCTGAACAAGACACAAGAATCATAATGAACAAATATCTATGCCCCTGGTGGAATTCGAACCCGCAATCTCAGCAAGTGAAAGAACGCATGCCTACGCCTTAGACCGCACGGCCACTGGGATCGGCTAAAGCATAACTTCTTCTGAATGAAGGCATCACGATGTGCTTGAAAATCAATAAGTATTACACAAACGTACGTCAGCACAATCTATTTATTCTATAGTATGGCTACATGTTTCGACTAGATATTAGTCATCTCTAGGCCCCTACACTTACTTTACCAGATGCTCTGGTAAAGTAAGTGTAGGGGCCTAAAGATGACTAATATCTAGTCGAAACATGTAGCCATACTATAGAATAAATAGATTGTGCTGACGTACGTTTGTGTAATACTTATTAAAGCATAACTGCTAACCACATTTTAATTCTTATGTTCAGGGTGAATATTGAACTTGCGAATGGACAGCAGTTAGGAGGGGCCTTCCAAGGGCAATGGGCTACGCAATACAATGCCCTTTGCCTCGATGATTTTTGAGAATTCAAGAACAGGGAAATAAATCTTATGGTAACTGTACTTCAATTTCGAACAGACATCTCACGACCAAAGAGCGAGCTATAATGTGAATTGTGATTGTTTTATAATTGACAGAAATACCCTAAGAAACAGTACGTAGCTTTTCAACTAGAGTCCTTAGTTTTACGAGAATGGTGACAGGTTCTTCGTTTCGCTAATAAGGGTAACTTCACCAGTTCATTTAATGAAAATTCACTTCATTATCGCTTCAACACCATTCGCGTTTCTTTCCAAGAAAACCTACCAACATATAATTAGAAGCATTCAATCTTCAGCCCAGAAAACCTCATTAGAACTCAATTTAACTGAATAGGTTCATCTGCTTACTGAGTGATTCAAAAATCGGTATAGGTACTGAAATTTAATTTTCATTACAGGGGAGGTTACTTAAACATAACCACAACAAACATTCATTTTAACATTATTTAAATGCAGCACAGTAGTTCAAAGGGGAAAATTTCTAATTACCATTAATACTTCATTCAATACATAAATAAAACTATATGGAAAACCAGCTGATAAAAATTCAGCGCTGAGAAATAAGAAGCGATAACTAGCTCCAATTAACACTCTCCTGCTTTAAAATTTAGGAGCTGCTGTGTTCTGCCTTCGAGAGCACCTGATTGCTCTTTACCTTGTTCACTATTTGCGGGCCAGTTGAATACATTCAGCACTATCATAGAACATAATGAGCACAGGAATTTATTTGACGGCAAATTAGACCCTACAGACAGTTATTCATGGTCAGTAAATTTTATGTAATTTTGTACTCAAACTCCTTTTTTCAGGTGGAAAAAGTTTCATTTTTTACCTTTAAGAGATCAACTTGCCGATCTTACTTTGGATCAACCAAATTAGATAAATTCTCTATTTTTCAACAAGCTTTACATAAATGACACATCCAAAACCATCGTGCAACTGAACATGGCCTGTATCTTGTATCGCCCCTGTGAATGGGGTCAGTATTATTCTCATAACACATACCGGAACTAACGTCTTGTCGATAATTTTCTTGACAGGGCGGTAGAAAATATTCCACTGAGTACTAAAACAAGAAAGGCAATGTACGTGTAACACAATATAGTGGCACGACAGTAAGCCATTTTTGCAATTAAAAAACAATAACTCATTTTGTGAGTGTGTATCTGTAGTCTTCCATGTAGTGGGTCCCTGTCACCATGGCATGGCGCTTCCTCAGGTTGCGGATAGAGGAACGGACTCCGATAAGGAGGGTAGCTGCAAATAGACAAACCGATCCGAATGGAGAAAAATGAGATGTGCTGGGCACGTGGCGCGTATGGGTGAGGAAAGGTGGTGTGTGTATAGAGTCTTGCTGGGGAAACCGGAGGGAAGGAGACCACTGGGGAGACCTAGGCGTAGATGGGTGGACAATATTAGGACGGATCTCCATGAGGTGGGATGTGGGTATATGGACTGGATTGGGATGGCCCAGGATAGAGACAGGTGGCGGACGCTTGTGAGTGTGGTAATGAACCTTCGGGTTCCGTGAAATGCGGAGAATTTCTTGACTAGCTGCAAACCAGTTAACTTCTCAAGAGGACTCTACACCATGGAGTAAGTAAATAAGTAAGTATCTGTAGTCTTAGTTACTCAGCATGCAATGCGCATGTGCCATATTGTCTTCTGTGACCTGCCCGGTTCTACAGTATTTTTTCCACGTTATCTCATAAAGGACACGATTTTCGGAAAAAAAAAAGAAATTATTGAACATTAAATGTGTGTTTTGATTTTCTCTATACGTTTTGTCTGAAACACTTGTCATTCTGCGGAGACGTGAGCTAGATACCATCAATAATGTAGACGTATTGTTCTTCACGTATGTTACTTGTTATTCTTGTCGGATTTTAATGCAACTTAAATTTTATCGGCATATTTTCGAGAATACTCAAATATCAAATTTCATTAAAATCCTTCCAGTGGGACTGAGTTGTTCCTTGCAGGTCGACAGACGGACTGACGGACATGAGGAAGGTAAAGGTCGCTTTTCGCAATTCTGCAAACGCTCCTACAAATGACAATAGTTCACTGCGACTTTCATGACAATCGGTTAATTAGCGGAGAAGAATTTTAATGGCGTTAAACTTCGAAGGCGAGGCTGTCGTGACTCGGTGTGTCCAGGCAAGTGTCGGAATGTTACATTTCGTGCTGCTACAACGTCCTTCTAATTTATACAGATTTTCCATTTTTTGATGATTTTTTTAAAGGCAATTCTTGCTTCTGCGCAAGATTTCTATATCCATGTCAGTAAATAAAATCTTTATTCATACCGTCGGTTTGAAAACTTAATCAATATTCTTGATGATTAGAGATATCCTGCGGGTTAAAAGTTTCCTTTATTGAGGTATCGAAAAATTCCATCTCTTGAATCAGGTGCCTATTGAATCATTAGCTCATTCTTGATTTCCTTCCTCTGTCAATTTTTCTCTCCTCTCACGCCTACTACAACAATTTATATTCCTCTCGGACCCAGACTTTTTTTAACATAAACCCTTTTCTGTTTGGGAATTAGGATTTACGTAACATATTATTACTATTCCTACTCAGTAGATCCTCCATAAAACTGTCTCGTGTCCCTAGGTTCCCAGTACCATTTCGAAAATCAATACGTAAGCTTTCCAAACATCTCATCCCAGTTCATTCAACGCCATGCTTATAGCAATACAGAACACAGCAGAGGTACGGTTCACTATAAGTTTGCAGATCTGTTGAATAAAGATAGACCAACTTGATGTCACTTGCTTTATTATTTCATTATTTAATGCTCAACATGTTTCGAATGTTAGTATATACATCCTCAGGAGCTTGCGACTTATTTGTTGAGTTATTTCATGGGTTGTATTGCTTATGCAGGCTGAAGCAGTGCTTCAGCCTGCATCCGGATACCACACCACCCCAGCCAA
>Ga0123354_10020510_pt1 | contig 10397 bp, 9 predicted proteins | sample TergutLab28metaG_2_FD_97872 | JGI IMG/M metagenome (GOLD analysis project Ga0123354, IMG submission 97872) | Labiotermes labralis P4 segment gut microbial communities from Petit-Saut dam, French Guiana - Lab288 P4 | ecosystem: Host-associated > Arthropoda: Insects > Digestive system > Gut ...
AAACATGTAGAGAATGAATGACGACTACCCCTGAAAATAAAGGATAGTCCACAAGTGTCATCGTGTTGGTTATTTTTTGAAACAATTATAATGATGCACGGAACAATGAATGTAAAATTTATCATTGTGGCTGTTTAACATTCTTTGTCCTTAAATACTGTGGAATTTATTATGGGTCATTGTGGTTGGGAACTGGAATTTGTGGACAGGTTGTATTCCTTTTGGTCAAAATACAAATTCTGTGTATCGGTTTGGACTCATGGTGCTACGTCACACACAGAACACGAAGGACAGACGAACAGATACGCGAGCGTTAAAAGAAGATATTCTTATTTTACATTCTACAGAACGTCCGATTTTTACAGGCACCAACTTGCAAAATGATATGAGTAAACGACCCGACAAGCTTTGCATACAAATTGAGTAACCAAGGCACGAACTCTGTCTGTACTTTCAAGGAATAGTACAAAATGTGCGACACGCTCTAATATTATCTTAAATATATAATAGATTATGGATAGGTTAGGGCCGTAAATGGAATGTCTGGATCGTGGGTTGATTCTTAAATTAAAAGTTCATAATTTTGTAATGACGCTCTGTCAGCTACAGAGACCATTTAGTGCCAGATGAGATAGGAGAATGTGAACTATTTCTTCATAGACAATATTTATAAACTTGGTTGACAACACAACGGAGTGTCTTTACGTAAGCGCATATCACCTAGTCAAGAGAATGACAGGAAGATCAAAGGAAAGACACCAAAATGTTAACTCCAGTATTTATTTTAACAAGCAATGCATTTTGAAAACTTTTAGTTGCTCATTTTAAGGTCTCTAGAACTTCTCCCGCAAGTAATTGTGTATGAACTCAGTTGATGGCATAACGGGATCCTAAACTGTGTTCTGTGTTAGTGGCAGCGAACTTACCATGCGACGGTCTTATTTTATTCTATAAAGAGTCGTTTTCAGAACTAATAAGTGGGTGTGTAGTCAATAACACAACTGTATATATCTAATTAGATGTTATATTCTTAGATAAAAAAACTACATGTTTCGGCCGGTAGTGGCCATCCTCAGTTTTTATCATTCGACTCATTTAAGATTATTCTATACAATTCGCATGGCGGCGTGTTTGATGAGGAGATCTGAACATCAAAACCCTTGTTGGAGCATAGTACCTCTATATTGGGTACTATGCTCCAACAACGGTTTTGATACTTATGTTTATTGGACCTTGCATCATTGTTATAGTTGAAAAATAAAAGACCAGCTTGATGTCACTTGCTATTTTATTTCACTTCTTATGTGCTCAACATGTTTTGGACATTAGTATATGAACCACCAGGAGCTTGCGACTATTCTGTTAAATTACCACATTGGTCGTGTTGTTCTTGGTTCGATGTGTGTTGGAGTTTCGGTGTGATTGGTTTGGAGTGGTGTCCGTGTTGCAGGCTTCAGCCTGTAACACGGACAATTCAAAAAGTTTCCGCACTTTTATATTTTCGCGGGAAACGGTGAGGGCGGGAGGAGTAGTAATTGGTCGTGTCTGAGAGTGTCATGTGACTAGTCAGTTGGGCAAGCCGGCTGACCTTGCAGTTTAGTATGAGCGTTGTGACGCTGTGGTGAAGATGGCTGCGAAACTTATAAATTGCATCAAAGAGGAACAGCGTTCAGTCATACGTTTTTGTGGGCAGAAGGTGTGCCGGGAGCACAAATTCATCTCCGCATGTGTGCTCAGTATGGCGATAAAGTTCTCTCTCGTAGAATCGTCTATGAGTGGACTGAAATGTTTGAAAATGGCCGCACGAGTGTGACGGATGCAGAGCGTTCCGGACGTCCAGCTACAGCCACGACCACGAGGAATGAAGAAAGATCTCTGGAACTGATTCGTGAAAACAGAAGAATAACAGTTGAAGAGGTTGCAGGAAGGCTGAATGTAAGTGTTGGGTCTGCCTATTCCCTGATTCACGACAGCCTTAAATTCAGTAAAGTGTGTGCCAGGTGGGTGCCTAAGGAACTGACAGAGGAGCATAAGCGCAACCGCTTAGACGTTTGTTCCCTACACTTGGCCCGCTATCGTGTAGAAGGTGACAACTTTCTGCAGCAAACAGTCACTGGTGATGAAACATGGATTCACCATTATGAGCCCGAAAGCAAGCGGCAGAGTATGCAATGGAAGCATCCGTCATTTCCTGTAGCAAAGAAATTCAAGATGCAACCTTCGGCAGGAAAGTTGATGTTGACCGTCTTCTGGGACTCTCAAGGGCCTATTCTCGAAACCTATCAGGAACGTGGAAAAACTGTCACAAGTGCAACGTATTGTGACATGCGTCAGAGAGAACTGAAACCCGCAATCCGCTCTAAAAGAAGAGGAAAACTGTCAAAGAAAATTTTGTTGCTGCACGACAACGCCCCCCCCCCCTTCCACACTGCAGCCCGCACATTGGAAACCCTCAAACAACTGAAGTGGGAGGCTATGGAACACCAAGCTTACAGTCCGGATTTAGCGCCATCTGATTTCCACCTTTTCTGACCGCTCAAAAATGCTTTACGGGGAAGACGATTTTCATGTGATGATGTGAAAGCAGCGGTGAATCAGTGGCTACGCGCTCAACCAAAAACATTTTTTGCTGATGGCATTAAAATGTTGGTAGGGCACTGGGAAAAATGCATTGCAAAGCAGGGTAACTATATAGAAAAGTGACGTAATTTGCTTTTGAAGTTCTTAATAAATAGAGTCAAAAAAAAGTGCGGAAACTTTGAAGAACCCTTGTATCAAGGGCCTTGATGTTGAGATCTCCTCATCAAACACGTCGCCACGCTAATTGTATAGAATAATCTTAAGTGAGTCGATTGATAAAACCTGATGATGGCCACTACCGGCCGAAACATGTAGTTTTTTGATCTAAGAAAATAACATCTAATAGACATATACAATTGTGTTATTGACTACACACCAACTTATTATTTCATACACACACAATGGGGATGACACACTTAAAAGTCGTTTTCAGGAAAAAAATCGCAACTTGTTATTTGAATTTCAAATGATTTGAAATGTAGTTTGGATTTCTTCGTTAAAATGAATAGATTACTTTTCTCCCACTCTAATAGACCTCCAACTAAAATTATTAAAATATTCTTCGTTGTCTCACTGCATTTGTAAAGACAACATATATATATATATATATATATATATATTACACATGGTTATTAAAAGTTTATTGCAACTGATTAGTATATCACGGCCTATCCGCAGTTACCGGATGGAGAAAAAAGACGAGAACAGACTGCATAGAAACCTTATTAGGAAACTTGAAGGAAAGTAACTGCTTGGGAAGTCTAGTCATAGTGAAAGGATGACAGTAAAAAGTTTTAATAAGCAATGCTTATGTGTGTGTGTGTGTGTGTGGAATGGAATAATCTATTTCAAGATGAGGTCCAATTTAAAGTTCGTTTTTCGAAACTTTACAATAATTAACCTTTCTAAAAGAACTTAGAATTTTGAGTTAGTTGAGCGAATATAAAGTTTTCTAGAAGACTAAGCTCCATGGACTGAAGTATGGTGTACTTTGAAAGGTCTTATAAAAACGAAATCATATGTTAGGTAGAAGTTGTATTAAATGTTCCAACAGATGAAATGTTAAGTCCTTAGGATGCATGAAACTTCAAAGACATGTTCTCTCCACTATGTTGTGTGCAGGTTACTCTCAATTTATATTTACATTGAGTTGAGGCTGAAGTTACGAAAATTTCTTGTCGCATAACGTGCTTGTCTTCCTTGTTGTCGATTTCCAAAGAACACTGTTAAGATTTAAAATTTTTCAATTCCTTGCATTCTTGAACATCAGACACTCTTTCAATACCCAACTAAATGCACATTTATGTTCAATACATATTTTTATCACTTCTCTCCTACGTGTTTCGGTGTGTGTTATATACACCAGCTTCAGAGGGAATCTCGTATTACCTGCACAAAACCATCGACTTTTTACAAAGTATTTTTTATGTTACGTTGGTTATGTCACATGATACAAAATATAAAGCTAAATGATCTGTACTCCTCACCCAATATTGTGCGGGTGATAAAAATGAGAAGAATGAGATGGGCTGGGCATGTGGCGCGTATGGGTGAGGAGAGGGTGTTGTATAGGGTCTTGGTGGGAAGGAGACCACTGGGGAGACCTAGGCGTAGATGGGTGGATAATATTAGGATGGATCTCCAGGAAGTGGGATGTGGGTATGTGGACCGGATTGGGCTGGCCCAGGATAGGGACAGTTGGAGGACGCTTGTGATTGCGGTAATGAACCTTCGGATTCCGTGAAATGCGGGGAATTTCTTGACTAGCTGCAAACCAGTTAGCTTCTCAAGAAGGACTCTGTACCATGGAGTAAGTAAGTAAGTAAGTGGCCTCTTTCTTACATATTTTCCAGTTACGATTGTCTAAGCAGTTCTCATTACGTCGTGCTTGATGTGATGGTTTTATGCAAGTAATAAGAGATTCTCCCTGAATATGTTTTATATAACACACCGAAACATGTAGGAGAGACTTGGTAAAAATAAAAATATTTATTAAATATGAACGTGCATTTGGTAAGGACATGGAAGAAGTGTTTGATTAAAATCTATTAAGAGTTCAAGACAAAAGTAACAAAAGGAGACACAATCTTAGCTCGCCGCAAAATATCGCAGACACAATAGCGGTACTTGGGTTCGAGAATGAAGTTAGGAAATACTGAAGTACGAACTGGAACGATGACAGAGAAACTAGGCGCACGTCCCGTCTCACTTCGTCCTATCCTGGATGACGAAACGACCATGAAGAGCTGTGGTGCTCTCCGTCTGCTCTTCCCTTTCCACCAGGTTCCCTACGATAATTTTCGACCAGGACAGGGTACAGGCCGACATTCAGGCTCACCCAGCATCCTGTTCGGTGAGTTGCCTTACTGCAGGGTAAAAGCGGCAGAGGTGTGAAACTCACCATTTGCCGCCATCTTTTTTATTATGTGTATGTTTTCTTATTGTTATGTATGTTCTGTTCTGTGTATTCTGTTTCATTGTGTCGTTCTGTGTTTTGTTTCCTTGTAAATGTGTACTGTACTACTGCCACCGGGTGTCAATCAAATTGCAGTTAACAAAGCATAACATATATACCATATCTAGTGTAAAATATTAAGAAAGCCCGGTCCTCTACCTTCACGTCCTCACTCCCTGACATACCTCCATGTACACAGGGACAAATTTATTTTCCTGTCACTCTTGCTGCCATTTTACTACGAAATCTGCTGCAGGACATTTAGCCAGCAGCACTATGTGCTGTTTTTTTTTTGCAGACTGACTGACCTGTAGCAGCAACTGAACTGCAGCGCACAGACTTCATACAAAACAAATTGTTCTTACATTCTTCTTGAACATCGTGTTTCTCCCACTCTTATCCACGTGATTCGTTTTGTACATTATGCATATAAATAAGGACCTACCTTGATATCCTCAGCATGTAATTTTCCAACATATCCGGAAAAACCCATCCTTCAACACCGAAAACTATTATTTCAACAAACATTAACCTGCGTGATTTCAGACTTTCGCCGCGAAGTAGATGAAAACTGTACTCTTCAGAGTTATTACGCAGCGAGTAGTGGCAATTTCTTACCGACGTTTCGGGACAACTTATCGGTCCCTTATTCATGGGTCAAGAATCCAAAATTGGTCCAGACTGTTGAAGATGGGACCGGTAGGTTGCCCCGAAACGTCGGTAAGGAATTACCACCACTCACTGCCTACTACCCCGAAGAGCGCGGTTCTGTTTCTGCTCAAACAGTAACCTGATTTGTCTTGGCACAAACTCTGGTATCACTCTCGCAAGTACAGAAGGTGCAGCTGTTAAGAATTAAAGTGAACAGTTTTTAAACTCTTCTCGTGTGCCTGTAATATTACTTTTGGATAACTCGACGTAGCATTTGGCTCATTCACATAAAATTTCATCCCGTGTTCTGCGTTTTCCAGTATTTGTTTTCATCATTACAGGACTGTAACCGGCCTTGTAGCACAGAATTTTTCTGCACTTAGTGCTGTCTCTTTGCTTTTAAACACTTTAATGAATGTAGGTAAATGCTTTACGATCAACCATTTTTTCAGTATTTCCGAAGGACAAGACGTGTTCAGAAATTACTTACAACTATAATCTAGCTTGTCACATGGATGATGTAAAGACAACAAAGGTAATAACGAAGGCTGAAGGAGCTACGAGTGGGATGTGCCTAAAATGTTGTTTCGCTCTCACGTAAATGTTACGTAGCCATTTTACTGTGCTTCAACAGCTGCTTCCTTAAGTACAGAGTGACTGAATATATGAAGGTATGCTGTAAAGTCTCCTGTCTGCTTAATTAAGCACTACGCCACGAAGGTGTAAGGGGAGTGGAGGTATTACTCCACGCATTTTTAAGTTTATCAATAGGCACAGACCGCTTTACTATAGATGAAATAGGCTCCCATACACATAGAACAGTGTGTTTTAGGGCCCTAATGCTGGTATGCCGACTGGACTACTTAGAGACCATAAAATTCCTTTGCTTCTGGCACGAAACGAAGCTAGATTCTCGGCTGTTCAGGCTGGCGTAGTCACTGAGGAGACAGAACTAATCCGGTCCCTATATGTTTTAGTGTAAAGTTATGACAGGCCATATATCTATGTAATGTCATCACGTTTTTTCCACGGAAAATTATAGTTTCCGTGTACTCACACAGGTGGCAGACGTGTTCGATACTGAGGCGTACGAAGGAAAAACACGTGACAAGGACAAAATAAGGAGATAAACGTACGACAGGAATAAAGGGAAGGAAAGGGAACAAAGATGGATAATGGAAAAGAAAAGTATCGCCATTTAATGTCAACGTGCCCCACTTTCACCGCCAATTATAAATAACGATTGGACAACACTGTGTGAAGAAATCGGTCCTGAACATATCCCGGAAATTGTTACGGGAGACAAAATACAGACACTCGAAACTTAATTCATAATACCAGATTTGCTGCTCGGGAATTGAACCAAGAAACTCTGTCATACGAAGTGCATTATATAGCTTATGCCCATCAGTCACGAGGGAAAATTTCTTATCCTAGTAAGCCAATCTATAAATGCCCTGGCCTGACAGAACCAGAGACGTGGAACTCACGTGAAAAACACCTGTCCTCCAGGACTGTTGTGTGGTGCTGTCCAAATAACGGTCGCCTGCACTTTGTCCTTGTTGTCACCATGCGTTATAGCAGCGCACTCTGGCAGACCTTTCGTGTTGGGTGCTTCCTCCCACTTACCCACCCAGGCTCCAGTGGCAACATCTCTCGCCTGAAGGAAAAACCCTCGGAATACGTCACCCGTGATCGTAACTGGAACAGACATGTTGAATATGCTTATTAACGTGGCTTCGTTATTTAATGCACGTTACTTGGTGTATAATCATACATTATTTGTTGAAAAAAAAAAGAAGTGTATAGAATTTCAGTACCTCTTGCGTCAGCATCAGAAACAATATGAGTTAAATATGTCAGGGAAAGCGAAAATGTATCTTAGCATAGAATCTACAGCAATATAAATGCACGAGACGGACACACATTAACCTTTTAAAGACTAAACTTTATCTGCTGTATATAAAGAATCAGTCCGTACCGCGCTGTAAACACTTTCCACAACGGTTATAAGAACCAATCAATTAATGATGTATAAAGCAAAAGTCGCTGTTTGTTCTGTGATCCGTACAAAACACTCAACACGAATAGAGCACCATGTAGAATTTTTGAATATTAAACCTGGTGGTACGTAAAGAAACTGCTAGGATTTGAAAGGTTAAACGAAAACGAAAGAAGTATAAAACATGAGACATGATAGAGTGACATTGTAAAGGCGCTGGAATAATGAAGTGTTTTAATAGAAGCATCTGGAAGCGTCATGTGTGTGTTGAGGATTTGGTACGCCAAAGCGACCGAACGGTGAGTCGCATTACACTGCACTGCATTAGTCATGGAAAGTAGCGGCTTGTTGGGGACACAGACTTGGGACTCCAGACAAACTCTTATCTAGGCTCTGTTCTAATTCACATTCCGATTCTGTTCATCCTGCCATAAATGTCAACCCCACTCCAGCACTCTCTTACAGTTCCATTTTGTGGACAATAATACAGTTATGTTTTGCTTATTAACACTTCTTAGAACTGCGCTCCTCTGGGTTATTACGCAGCGAGTAGCGGTTTGCCCTAGTCGCTGCGTAATAACCCAGCAGAGCGCCGTTGGCTGCTACTTCGTGGCGAAAGCCTGAAATCACGCATTTTAACACTCCCCTCCCGCTGTTACTACTACTACTACTATTTAATATTACTGTCTGTGTTACTACTGCTATGTACGTACGTACGAACGACTGATGTATAATTTGCATGTAAGCTCTTTCTTGTCCGGTTTGAAATGTAGATTTTAGGAGCATGTGGGCTTGTACTCCACAGATGACTTGAATTGCGAATTTGCGTTTATTTTAACACACTAAGGTTTGGTGTATTTACTTTGGTTTCCTAGTATGACAGAACAAGAGACTTATAAGATGATTCTTTATTCATTTCCTAAATTGACAACTTTTTCGTTCCTTAGATTTTTCTTGTCCTGATCGCTAAATGAAACAGTCAATCCGGTACATTGCAGGAGATTTTAAACAGTTTATCATCTCTTGCGCTGCTGTGTAAGGAAATATATTGCTTATTACAGACTGACTAATGTTGTTAGTGTTGTACTGCACACAGTTGCTTAGAAGCTATAAATGACAAATTGTTCAATTATGTTAATTATATCCTTAGAATAATGATCAATATATAGAGATCCATAATTCTTCTTATTATTTTGCACTGGTGTGAATCTTGGGCTCTCATATTGAGGAAAGAACGTTGGCTGGGGATGGTCAGGAAGGGGGATGCTAAGGAAAAGATTTGGGTCCGGTGAGGTAGAAGGAAGGTACTGGAGAAAACTGCGTACTGAGGTTTTCATTATTCGTACCCACCACGAAATATTGTTAGCGTCCAAATGAAAAGAAGGTGACTAGGGCACGTGGCATGTGATGTGAGAACAGGAATACATGCAGGTTTTGGTGAGCAACCCAAAGTAAACAGCATACTTGGAAGGCCTAGGCATAAATAGATATTTAATTGTAATATTTATCTACAGTAGGATGGGAGGAGATCCCAGTGGCCGCGCAGTCTAAGGCGTGGGTCTATGGACACTCGCTCGCTGGGACTGCTGGTTCGAATCTCACCGAGGGAATGGATGCCTGTCTGTCGTATGTGTTACGTGTTATCAGGTACAGATCTCTGCGACGGGCCGAGTGTGGTGTGTCTGAGTGTGATCGAGGAACCTTCTAGAGGAAGCCCTGGTCTACTTTGGCTGTCGAGCTATGAAAAAAGGATGGGATGGTGTAATCTGGATTAATTTGGCGCAGGATAGGAAAAGAAGAGGCTTGTTGTGAACATATTAGAGACGTTTAGAATTATACTAAGTGCGCATAATTTCTTCAGTAGCTCAGAGCGTACCAGCGTCTCATGTCGGACTGTGCTCCATGGAATTATTTCGTGAATTTATTACGTTACAAACAAAAATTCCTAGAAGTGCTTGATTTTCTTAATGCAAATGAAGATGCTCAAGTTACAAGCATTGCGGAGGCCTCAGTAATCACTATTTGTGCTTGAGATGTTGGGGGCCAGATGGTATCACCGGAAAAGGAGTTGGAGAGAAAATTGACTACAGGAATGTGTAGAAAAGACAGATTAGGTGCTGTGATTTCATTAGGAGTGACATACGACGGAAAGTTCAGGAGTGATGAGTCAGAAACGAACCACCAAAGCCCAGTTCTGTGTTCACAGCTGTAAACAACAATTCCGCACCTTCGAATTGCTAAAGGTCGTCATTTAATCTTCTCATCAGACAACTGCGATTCGTGGTTTGCAGGAACGAGAATACAGCCTAATGAATGAGAGAGAAGATATTGTGAGTTTGCAACCCAAGTTTATTGTACCACGTGCCTGGTTATGGACTTGTATCTGAATTTTATACAAGGCACCTATAAATGTAGCTGCTGACGCATGTCTGACACCTTTACTTCCCCACCTCCCAAATACAACACGCGATCTACTGAGGTTTTAAATTATTCAGTCTTCAAAAACCTTTCTTCCATAGCTTGGTACATGTAGGAACTTTTTTCGTGTTTTGGGCTCGGTTTTATCATATTTTCTGCATTATCTTTATTTGTTTTTAATTTCTGCTAGACTTCTCTCATCCAGTATGTGAATCTCTTATTAATGTTGTCAACCAGGTTTATAAATGAATTAAATAATAATAATAATAATAATAATAATAATAATAATAA
>Ga0123354_10020511_pt1 | contig 10397 bp, 8 predicted proteins | sample TergutLab28metaG_2_FD_97872 | JGI IMG/M metagenome (GOLD analysis project Ga0123354, IMG submission 97872) | Labiotermes labralis P4 segment gut microbial communities from Petit-Saut dam, French Guiana - Lab288 P4 | ecosystem: Host-associated > Arthropoda: Insects > Digestive system > Gut ...
GATAATGCCGGTAAAGGCAGAGGGCGCGCGGCTGGGAAACATTTAAGGCTCCCCGCCGGAGCAGATGTGGGAAAAAAAGTCGGGAGGCGGACGGAGTAAAATCCGTATGGCGCCATAAGCTTCAGAACACGCAGAACTTTGATACAACGTAATACTTGAGGAATATCACAAGGCCATACGATAGCTGCGCAGGCGGATTCCCGCAACTTGTTTCCCAGCCGCGCGCCCTCTGCCTTTACCGGTTTTCCGTGTCTGTATCACAAAGCAGCAATACTTGTAAAAAATTGACAAGAAATTGTATACTGAAAAAAACGCTATGCCTGAAAACAATACGGAAAATATCAAAAGTCTCAGACTGGAACATATAAGCAAAGGTTTCCCCGGAGTACAGGCCTGCTCGGACATTTCACTGTCTGTGGGTTCCGGTGAAGTACTGGCGCTGGTGGGTGAAAACGGCGCCGGGAAAACCACATTGATGAACATTCTGATGGGACTGTACCAGAGCGACTCGGGGCGGATTTTTATCAATGACAAGGCGGTGCATTTCCACAATCCGACAGACGCGATACAAGCGGGTCTGGGCATGGTGCATCAGCAGTACATGCTGGTTCCGAATATGACGGTTCTGGAAAATGTCGCGCTTGGCTACAGGCAGGCATGGAATCCCGTCAGGCTGGATTATGCCATGGTGCGGAAACGGCTGGAAGAAATTTCCTCCCATTACAGCCTGCCCGTTGACCCTGACGCCTACATCTGGCAGCTTTCCGTGGGCGAGCAGCAGCGGGTGGAACTGGTAAAAACCCTCTGTCTGGGCGCGCGTTTCCTGATACTTGACGAGCCGACAAGCGCCCTTACCCCGCAGGAGACCGACGAACTCATAGCCCTCTTAAAGCGAATGAGCGCCGAGCTTTCCATTATTTTCATCAGCCATAAACTCCAGGAAGTCAAAAGCCTGTCTGACAAGGTAACAATACTGCGCCGGGGCGAAGTGGTGTTTCAGGGCAACACCGCGGAACATACGCCGGAAGACATTGCAGCCCTGATGACAGGCCACCAGGTGGAACTTCCCAAAAGAGACGCAACGGGGGCGGGCAGCGGGAAAATCGCCCTGGATATACGGAATCTGACGGTCAAAAGCGATCGGGGTTTCCTTGCCCTTGATGATTTGCATCTGGCGGTCAGGGAAGGGGAAATAATGGGCCTTGCCGGAGTTTCAGGTAACGGGCAGCGCGAGCTCGCGGAGGCAATGAACGGCCTGCGCAAAACGGAATCCGGGCAGATACTTTTTTTCGGGAAAGATCTTGCAAATAAAACGGCTTCTTTCTGTATACGCAGCGGCATGGGTTATATTCCGGAGGAACGCAATACAGAGGGGATAGTGCCGTCTTTTTCCATCAGTGAAAACATCATCCTGAAGGATACCGGCCAGAAAGAGTATTCACATAACGGGATATTGCGGCTCGGGTATATCAATAAAAAAACCGAAGATCTGATCTCCCGCTTTGACATACGCTGTCCGGGATACAGTATTCCGGCGGGTTCCCTGTCCGGAGGAAATATACAGAAAGTAATACTTGCGCGGGAACTGACCCGCAACCCGCGTTTCCTTGTGGCGGTGTATCCCACCCGGGGGCTGGACATGGGCGCCGCGGAATTTATCCATAAACAACTGCTGGCAAAAAGGAAAGAGGGTTACGGCATACTGCTCATCAGCGAAGAACTTGAGGAGATTATAAACCTTTCCGACCGCATTGCCGTTATCTTCAAAGGCCGGATACAAAAGATACTGGACAGCGCAGAGGCCGATTTCAGAAAACTTGGCATACTTATGGCGGGGATTCCGGATGAATAAACATTTTAACCTGATCTACCGCACCACCATCATACTCCTGGCGGCGCTCACGGCATTTTTATTGGGCGCGATTATACTCGCCGCCATAGGCGCGGATATAATCAAGGTTTACATGGTCATCCTGACCGAGCCGCTTAAAAATATTTCACTGATAAGCGAAGTGCTGATTCGCGCCATCCCGCTCATCATCATCGCTTTGGGTATATCAACCGCGTACCGATCCGGATTCATCAACATCGGCGCGGAGGGGCAGATGGCGATGGGCATTATCACCGCTTCCGCCGTTGCACTCGCCCTGCCGGATCTTCCCAAGCCTGTTTTGCTGCCACTGGTACTGCTTGCCGGATGCGCCGGAGGCGCGGTGTGGGGGTTTATCCCCGGCATACTCAGGGCGAAGCTCAATGTCAGCGAGCTGTTGTCCACGGTGATGCTGAATTACATAGCCGCGCAGTTGTATACCTTCTGCCTGCGCGGGCCCATGCTCGACCCGGCTGAGAAAACCATGGGCGGGGTCGGGACCCCTCAGACAATGCGGCTGACACCTAACATCTGGCTGGATCGCCTTATTCCGGGAACACGGCTCCATTCGGGAATATTTATCGCATTGGGCCTTGCACTGATCATCTGGCTGCTCCTCTGGAAAACACCGTTCGGGTATAAACTCCGCGCGGCCGGCGCACAGGAAGAAGCGGCCCGGTACGGCGGAATTAATGTCGCGCTGAGCCTTGTGATATCGATATGCATATCAGGCGCTCTGGCGGGTCTCGCCGGCGCTGTTGAGGTAGCCGGAGTGCACCGGCGCGCCATCGAGGGCATCACCGGGGGCTACGGCTTCAGCGGAATTGTGGTGGCGCTGTTCGGCGGACTGCACCCCGCCGGCATTATACCCGCCGCGTTTTTCTTCGGCCTCCTCATTGTCGGCTCCGACATGACCCAGCGCATGGCAGGCGTGCCTGCCAATATGGTACAGGTTCTTCAGGGCATCATCATACTGGTTATTATCGCGGCCCGCATGGTGCTGTCAAACCCCTACATCATGGAATGGTCACGGCGTAAATATGAAAAAATCTTCCGGAAAAACAGGGAGGAGAAGCAGTGAATTTTGTTGTGAATATACTTGCCCTGGGCGTTCCGTTTTCGGTGGCGCTGCTCATTGCCAGCCTGGGAGAAATGATAAATCAGCGCGCGGGGATTTTTAATTTGGGCTGTGAAGGCATCATGGCGATGGGGGCATTCCTGGGCATGCTCATTCCGTACGCGGCCGGAAAAGGCGAGCCGACACCGCAGATATACAACATACTGGGCCTGGTAACGGCAATGGGCGCCGGAGCGGCTTTGGGACTTTTTTTCGGCCTGTCGGTGATAACATTCCGCAGCCCCCAGGGAATTGCGGGTATTGGCCTGCAGATGTTCGGAGTCGGAACCGCGGGCGCCCTGTTCCGCCACTTTGTCGGAGGCACCCAGAGCATACCCGGTATCGGCTCCGCGCCAATTCCCGTGCTTTCAAAGATCCCTATACTGGGGCAGGTCTTTTTTGATCATAACTTTATGGTGTACGTCGCCTTTTTGCTTGTCCCGTTTTTCCATTACATTTTAAATAAAACACCTTGGGGGCTTGCGGTACGCGCTGCGGGAACCCATCCTCGCGCGGCGGATTCCATCGGCATAAAAGTAACGCTGGTCCGGTACCAGGCTCTGGCCGTGGGCGGCGCGATGGCAGGCCTTGCCGGCGCGTATTTATCATTATGCCAGACAAAAATGTTCAGCGATTCGCTGATTTCCGGCCGCGGCTTCATTGCGGTCGCCCTTGTTTATTTCGGGCACTGGAAGCCAGTGCGCATTATGGCCGGCGCCCTGCTCTTCAGCCTTGCCCAGTCATTGCAGCTCGCCATCCAGGGACAGGGAATAAATTTCCCCTACGAGTTCGCCGTAATGCTGCCCTATGTTCTTGTAATTCTCGTGCTTGCCTTCAGCCGCGGATACAGCCATTTCAGTCCCGCGGCGCTGGGGAAACCGTTCAACCGCGAAATGAGGGTATGAGCGCGCCGAAGCGCAATATCGCCTCCAGCGCCCCGCCGCCGACTGCCAGCGCCTTGTCCGACACGGTAAAACAATGCATCCTCCCGCAGCGGGGGTCAATGTCCCCGGCCTTCATTCCCTGCGTTACGTGAATACCGGAAGGCAGGAGCCCCCGCACAATACCGTCAATCCCGGCATAAACCGGAATGCCCGGTACAGCATTATTATCAACAGAAGCAACGCTGTCCGGTGTATCATCATTAGGTGTACAATTGACCAGCGCGACCGTATCTCCCTTTTTCACATAACTGCCGATTTCAGCCAGTGAGGTAAAAATTCCGTCCGATGCACAGCGCAGCAGCCTCTCCGACGAGAAGCCGCCGATTTCCCCCGGAATTCCCGTATTGGGAATGGCGCTCCCTTCGGTAATAACCCTGCCCAGGGTATGCCCCCGCATAGTCTCAATTACCGCATGGCAGTCACATCCGGCGGTAAACCCCGGCCCTATGCCGATAACAACCGGGGCGTCATTGATACCAGTACCGGTATTCCGTTTGGCCATAATGGCGTCGATTACAGCCGCCGGTGCATTGCCCGCCTCAGGCAAATACTTAAGAATATCGGCATCAGGATCAACAAAAGCCGCTATTTGATTATGTGCAAAAACTTCGTTTATCCGCTGTATCAAATTCTGCGGATCGGCATCAACTAAAACAGCGGAAACATCTTCCACCTGCGCTTTGCCGTCATACACAGCCTGAGAAAACGAAACAGTACGCCGTACAGCCAGTGGCTGAGCGCGTTCGGTCATGGCTACATCAAACCCGGCGTGCTTCAGCCTGAGTGCAATGCCGGAAGCAATATCGCCGGCGCCTTTAATCAGAACAAACATACTGGTATTATCATGCGGGAAACAGAATATATCCATATGGGATTAAATGGGAATAATTTACCAATATCGAGTGCGTAAAAAGTTCCCACTTATTATATTACTCGGTAATACCGGCGAAGGGGGCAGGCAGCCCGGAGCGGGTTCTACTGGCGTTTTAACATCCTGCCTCACTCCCTTCAACGGTTTTATACGAAGGCGTGGAACTTGGCACGGAAATTGCTAGTATATATGCAAGGGACATTATGTTCCAGGAACCATGGGTTCCAGGAGCCATAGGCTCCGAAAAAAGTATTTTGGAGGTTTCATAATGAAACGTATAATGATGGTTACAGTTCTGGCGCTCTGCGCCGCGGCGCTGACTTTCGGACAGGGGATCCGGAATCAGGATAATCAGCAGGATCAGAAATCGCAGCAGCAACAGCCGCAGGGCAACAGGGCCAACAGGCCGGCGCTCCAAAGGATGACCGTAACGGGAAACCTGACTATCGTCAAAGGTATGACCGCAATCACCAGTGACGGAACAACGTATCTGATACCGGGCCTGATGCGGTATACCGGTTTTATTGACGGGTTAAAAAATGGCGTCCAGGTAACGGTTGAAGGCATAGTCCGGCCATTCCCTCCGCAGGGTCAAGGCCGGGGTCGTGGGCAAGGCCAGGGGCAAGGTCAGGGTCAGGGACAGGCTCAGACTCAGGATGCCGCAAAAATAGTCATACTCATGCCGACGAAACTCACAATCAACGGCACAGATTATGATGTGGGCCTGCCTCTGAGGGAGATAGCCAGGATGATACAGAACCATCAGCAGCAATCCATGACCCCGCAGCAGGGACAGCGCAAACACATGCCCCGGCAGGGACAGCGGGATAATCGCCAGCAACAGTATAACTACCATTTCTGGGGCAATCCCCAGCAAGGCTGGTAAAAAGTAAGAGGTAAAAAGTAAAAGGTAACAGTGAACTGTGTTTAGTGGCTGGAATAGGCTCTATTACACTCTTACCTGTTACCTTTTACCTATTCCCTATATACGCTCCCACAACTTCTGCGCCATTTCCCTTGACTTTGCAAGCAGCGCTTCTTCATCAATACCTGTCAGAATTTTATCCTTCATGATTATTTTTCCATTGATAATTACTGTATCAATATGCCGGGGCGTAATGCCAAAAAGAATGTGGCTGTTGATGGTTTCGGCATTAACCGGCGTAGGCCCTTTGTAATCAACGATTATAATGTCGGCATAATGATCTTTCGCGATACAGCCTATTTTTCCTTTGATGAAACGCTCCATTATTTTTTTGTTGTTTTCGAATAACATAACGGGCGGTTCCGCCCAGGCCGCCGACGGCAAACCGGAGGAATGCTTGTGGAGTATTGCCGCCGTTTTGTATGATTCGAGTATGTCGGCGCTATAGCCGTCGGTACCGAGGCCGACCAGCACTCCCCTTTTCATCATTTCCAGAACCGGGGAAATTCCAACGGCGTTGCCCATATTTGACTGGGGGTTATGAACCACCGCGGCCCGCGATTCCCGGAGCATTTCCATTTCTTCATCGGTGATATGAATACAGTGAACTGCTATTGATTTTTCAGATAACACACCGTATTTGTACAGGCGCTCAATAACCCGCAGATTATATTTGGCGACGGCGTCTATCACGTCTTCTATGCCCTCGGCGGCATGAATATGAAAGCCGATACCGGCCAAAGAAGCTGCCTCAATACAGCGATTCAATGTCTTATCACTGATGGTCATCTGGGCGTGCATACCGAACAGCGCTGTGATCATATCGTCATTCTGATTTTTGCAGTATGCGGCAAAATCCGCGTTTTCCCTGATGCCCTCCGAAGCAATTTGTTCTCCGTCGCGATCCGATGTCTCATAACACAGATTGCTCCGTATACCGAAAAGTTTTGCGGCTTCGGCAATTTTAAACAAACTGCCCCTGATCGCGAACGGGCTTGCGTGATGATCGATCACAGAGGTTACCCCTGAGTGTATCTGATCGATCATGGGCCCCATGCAACTGTAATACACGTCATCCGGGCTAAGCTGCTTGTCCAGTTTCCACCATAAACCGGAAAGTATCTCACCGAATGTAGTCGCGGGTTTTCCGCCCAGGTTCATGCCGCGCGCGAAAGTTGAGTAGTAGTGCATATGGGTATTGATAAAACCGGGCATAACCAGCCGGCCTTTAGCGTCTATATATTCCGCGCCAGGGTACTTTTCCCGCAGCGCGCGGGTATCGCCGGTTTCGGCAATAATTGCGCCGTCACAGGCAAGCGCTCCGTTTTCGATACAGGCAGGCGCCGAACCGGTCTTACCGGCGTTGTCCCTTGTTATGATTTTTCCGTTCCCGATTATCAGCATGATTTTCCCCCGTATAACAGATTGAATCCGGATGGTACAGTGTAAACCTAAATCCTTGAATAATCCACATAATAATATTATAGTACTTCAAAAGAGGGACAAATGGGGAAAGTTTTAAAATCGGATCACATGAACAAATGCATCGGGTGTTTTACATGCCAGCGTGTATGCGCCGGAATAAACCATAAAAGTTATTCTGATGCCGAAAGCGCAATCAAAGTCCGGTCTGTGGGCGGCCTTGCCAGCAACTTCTTCGCAATCCACTGCCTGGGCTGCAGGGATGAACGGGCCTGCGCCATTGCCTGCCCGACCGGCGCGTTGACGGACAGGGAGGGCGGGGGCGTTATCCACAATGAGAAAAAATGCATTAAATGCAGGAAATGCGCGGACGCCTGCATTGTCAAGGCCATCTATTTCAACGGAGAAGACTCCCTGCCGATTATATGCAAACACTGCGGCATATGCGTAAGGTACTGCCCGCATAACTGCCTGAGCATGGAGGAAAAAAATGATTAATGAAAAATATATAAAAGTATTACACGTCAACCTTACAACTAATAAAATAAATGTCGAGTTACGGGAAGATCTGTATCAGCGTCTGGGCGGAGTCGGAGTGGCGTCGGAATTATTGCTGGAAAATATCAACGCGGAAGCCGACGCGCTGGACGAAAGCCAGCCCATGGTTTTTGCCATTGGCGCGCTGAGCTCTGTTTTCCCGGTAGTGACAAAGACAGTCGCCATGTTTATCTCGCCGGTAACCGGAGAACTTGGGGAATCGTACGCGGGCGGCAGGCTTGCTTATACATTATTCAACGCCGGCATTGACGCGCTTGTTATTACCGGCAAGGCGAAACATCCGTCGTACCTTTTTATAAATAATAACCGTATTGATTTTAAGGACGCCCGCGCCATGTGGGGATTAAAAGCGGACATGGTCGGCCAGCACATCCGCACGGTTGAAGGCGGCAGCGGCAAACGCTCAATAATACGCATCGGGCCTGCCGGCGAAAAATTGTGCAAAATAGCGAATGTCAATGTGGATACATACCGGCATTTCGGGAGGATGGGGCTGGGCGCTGTGTTTGGCAGCAAGAATCTGAAAGCCATACAGATCACCGGGGATAACATAAAAAAAACAGGCGATTATAAAAAGTACATTGCCGTGTATAACGAGATATACAAAAAAGTAACCAGCACCACGATAATGTCCAAGTATCACGATCTGGGAACGCCGATAAATGTAAATGTACTGAATAACATAGGCGCTCTGCCTTCCCGAAATCTGCAGGAGTCGACCTTTGACAAAGCTGCAACTATCAGCGGGGAGCATTTTGCGGAAAACAATCTGATCAGAAAACTTGCCTGCGTCGGCTGTCCGGTGGGATGCATCCATATCGGCCAGGTGCGGAGGGAATTTGACAAGGGACACGAATATGAAACCCTCAGCGCCGCTTACGATTACGAACTGATTGCCGCGCTGGGATCCTATCTGGGGATAAGCAACAGCGACTCAATTCTGGAACTGATTGAAACAGTTGAAGAATACGGCTTTGACGCGGTTGCCTGCGGTATCTGCCTGGCCTATGCGACCGAGTGTTTACAGAAGGGTATTGTAACCAAAGAACAAACCATCACAGAACTGGAATTCGGTAACAAAGAAGGGTACCTGCTTGCAATAAAGTACATGGCGTCACGGACAAACGATTTCTACAGTTCACTGTCGGACGGAGTATATGCCGCATCGGAAAAATTCGGCGGCAGGGAATTTGCGGTATCAATAGCAAAGAACGAAATGCCGGCTTACCATACCGGTTACGGGGCCATTGTCGGGTACGCGTGCGGCGCACGGCACAGCCATCTGTGCAACGGCGGATATTCCTACGATCAGTCGCACCGGAAATTTGACAAGGAACAGTTTGTCAACGATCTGTTTGATGAAGAAATCAAACGCTGTGTTCTGAATTCGCTGATAATCTGCCTTTTCGCACGAAACGTGTATGACAATGAAACAATAATCAAAGCATTGGACGCAATCGGAATAAGCGATTACACCGATGAAAAATTGAGCGAACTGGGGAAAAATATCTATAGAACGAAACTGAAGATCAAGGAAAAGCTGGGCTTCAAACTGACCGATGTCCAGATATCAAAAAGGGTCTTTGAAACCCCCGCCATCGGCGAAATGCTTGATGAAAAAACAGTACGTGAAATGATAGCGATGTTTGATCAAAAGAACAAATCCCTTCTGGCGGAAGGCTAAGTCGTCCGGCGCACACCTCTCGCCGCTCCCGGAAAGAAAACTCATCATTCCCTGTTATCTGTTCCCTTTTACCTTTTACCTTATCAAATACCCATACTTTTCTTCGATTGTTTCAATCATATCGATCCATGCGGCGGGGATGTTTGTATCTCCCCTGCGGTATTCCACCGTTGATCTGTCTTCCAGCCTGATTCTGCAACTGTCCGCGCCGGTTTTCAGAAAGCCGGGGTTATCGCTGTCCGCGAAATCCTGTGCGCATGAAAAAACCGTGAACTTGTCTTTGTAGGGCCTGCCCGGATGGGGACAAAATTCGGAGCAGTTTCCGCACTCGTTGCACATCCGGTCAATGTGGACAATCTGGCGGGACAGCGCCGGGCTGCGCGTATCCGGCAACCTGAGCATCACTTCCACAGCGACATTGGCCCGGTTCGGGCACACATCAACGCATATTTCACATAACGCATTACAGGAAAGACAGCGGCAGGCGTCGGCATTATTTTTCCCCGCCTCGCTGATAACGCCTTTCATGCCAAAAAGGCCTGAAAATTTATCGCTTGATACATCCGCGCAGGCGGGGCCGCAGGGATCAACGGAAAAATCGGCTGTAATATTTAATTTCCGCAGAATGTCGGCCGCCGCGGCCTTTCCGCCGGCGATGGCTTTTACAACCGTTGCCGCCCCCGTCTTGCAGTCGCCCGCGATATATACGCCGGGCACGGAACTTTCTCCGGCCGCATTTACCGCCGGATACCCTTTGTCGGTAAGCGCGATGTTATTCCGGGTAAACAGCCGGGTATCCACCTGCGCGCCGACAGCGCCGATCACCGTATCAAAAACCAGTTCCTCTTTTATTCCCGTGCCAACAATTCCACGCCGCCCCGACGCATCATATCCGCCAAGGCTCATTTTTTCACATACCAGTACGCCGCCTTCAAATGATTCGGGGGCAAGGAGCTCCCTGAAAATTACACCGTCGGCCAACGCCAGCTCCTGCTCTTCAGACTGC
>Ga0123354_10020512_pt1 | contig 10397 bp, 7 predicted proteins | sample TergutLab28metaG_2_FD_97872 | JGI IMG/M metagenome (GOLD analysis project Ga0123354, IMG submission 97872) | Labiotermes labralis P4 segment gut microbial communities from Petit-Saut dam, French Guiana - Lab288 P4 | ecosystem: Host-associated > Arthropoda: Insects > Digestive system > Gut ...
ACGACGATGACGAGTGAGGGCGGGCACTCCGGGTCACCTGTGGCCTCCAGTGCGATGAGGTCTTTGGCTTTCTTCTCATTCAGCAGATGCTCACGATAGCGAAGCTCAGCCCGCAACGATGTCAAAGCGCGGCGCACCAGGTGGGCGCTCAGATCGGTGACGAGCCCGACGCAGTGCGGCAGGCGCACGCAGTCGGCGAATGCCGCGCCGCCCTTGTAGTCGACGAAAAGGAAGGTGATGCGTTTCGGGCTGTTGGCGGCCGCCATGCCCAGCACCCAGGCTTGCAGGAATTCAGATTTTCCGGCGCCGGTGGTGCCGCCGACCAGCGCGTGGGGGCCGTGCACGCGCAGGTCGAGCACGAATTCGCCGTGGGAGCTTTGCCCGACCAAACCGCGCAGATTGCCGCCGTTGGAGGGGGCCAGTTCGCCAGGCCGCAAAAGCGAGCCGTTCTCGTGCCAGCGTTCGATAACAAACGACGGGTCGCTGGCAAGCTGTGGCCCGGATAGTGCCAGATATGAAATGGCCTGCGGAAGGTCCGATTGGTCGACGACAGGCGCGCCGGCGTCCTGAATGGGCGACATCGCGCGGGCCAGTTGCAGCGCCTGGTGGGGGTCGAGCACATCGCAAGCCGTGATGGGTGTCTCGGTATTGTCTTTCGTGAAACCGGCCGTCATGGTTCGCAGGGCGTGGTCCTCACGGAAATAGGCGTGGCAGGCGGCTGGTAGATCGGCTTGGTCCGGCGCGATCCAGATCAGGTGGATACCAGCCTCGGGCCCGTGCTCGGCCAACGCGACCAGGCGCCCGCGCTCGACGGGCGCGTCATTTTCGACGACGAGAATGACAGCTGGCAGCGCCTGCTCGGCGTTCCTGACGTATTCCCGTCGGCTGGCGGCCAATTCTTCAAGCCGGGTGACCAGCGACGAGACGGCGGTGGGTGTGGAGGCCAGGTGTGGACCGTCGATGGGCGAGTGCGTCGACCCGACATGCGGCAGCCAGGTCAGCCAGCCCCAGCGGACGCTCGATGTTTCGGAGGCGATGCCGGTGATCGTCACTTCGGCGGGGGAGTGCAGGCAGGCCAATTGAGCGACGACGGCACAGGCCACCTGGTCGAGCCAGGCGTCGGTGCCGGCCAGGCCGAGGCAGCCGACCTCGCGTAACACGGCCGGGATCGGCACGTCTGACACCGTGGCCGTGCGGTCGTGTAGTTCTGTTACGGTGTCCCAGAGTTCCGCTGGCGCTTCGCCGCGCTGCGGCAACTGGATCTTGTTGCGGGTGGGGGCCGTGCCGAAGCCGATTGTCAGGCTCAAGAAATTGTCCTGATCGGGGCGGCGGTACCACAATGTGGGCGACAATTCCGAGACGGATTCTGCCAGTTGGGGCAGGGATGGCACTTCGCTGCAGCGCACCTGCTGCTCGGTGACGAGTGCTTCACCGATCTCGGTGTCGAGCTTGGCGATTTCGTCTTTGAATTGTTGAATGTGTTGGGTGTGTTCTTTTCGGTCGTTGACTTTGCGGTCGAACCAGGTGCCAATCGCGATCAGCGGGCTGAGTGCCACGAATATGATGCTCATCAGATTATGGGTGACGGCGAACATCACACCGCCCATGACCAGCGGCGCGATCATCGCGATGAGCGGGAAGCGGCCCGGTTTGGTGGGGCTGGGCGGTTGCGGAATCTGGAACTCTTCGCCGTCGTAATAGGGCCAGACTTGGGGTGAACGGTTGAAGTCGATGGAGGTGCTCCACGACGATGCCGCGCCGGCCGCCCCGTTGCGCTCGACGCGGAATGTGGTATCGCCCAGGGAGACAACGGTTGTGGGGTCGAGGTGGGCGCGCTCGACGCGCCCCTCGCCGATGGTGATGCCGTTGGCCGAATTCATGTCGATGATCTCGACGCGGTCGGACACGACGATGCGGGCGTGGATTCCAGAGATGAACGGATCGGACAGTCGCAAATCAACGTGCTGGCCGCGTCCGAGGGTACTCGGGCCGGATCGCAGCGGATATGTGCGACCCTTTTCGGGGCCGGTCAGTACATGAAGGAAAGCGGCGGCCGAGGCCGGGTCGTTCAGTTGCGACGCGCTGGCGTCGGAGTGAGTGACGCGGACGTATTGCCCGGATAGCAGTCCGGCGTCAGTCAAGCTGGAGGCAGCCAACAATGACCGCAATGCCTGGCCATTGGCGTTGAGTGTTTGCAACGTCAAAGGCTGTTTCGCCGGGTTGGACGAAACAAGCCCCGCCTGAAAGGCGAGGCTGTGTTCGATGGAGTTGGCCACATCGCCGATGCTGGCCGTAGCGTCTGCGGTGACGGCGATGTCTTTGGGCCCGGTTGGTGTGGCTAAGGTCAGCTTGATTTTCATATGTCAGTTCCGGTCAGTCGAACCACGAGTCCCAACCACTTTGGACATAGTTGATGGCATTGGCGCCGCCGTTGAACATATCCTCACCACCGACGGCTAGCGTGTCGATACTTGCCAACATGAACTGTGTGCCTGTGGTGTAGGGGCTGTTGAATACGGAATCGGCTAGGTCGGTCATATCCGGGCGCAGGTCGGCATTGCGATAGACATAGCTGGAAGCCGGGTCGACGCTGATTGACAGGCCGGTTGAGCCGTTACCCGATCCAATGAAGCTAAAACCACCGTCATCGGTGAGTTGCTTGACGTCCAACTCCGCGTTAAGGGTGTCTTGGGCCGCCTTGGCGAAGTCGCCGGCGACGGGGATATTGCTGATGGCCGACAGACTCAAGTCGAGCGCGTCGCTGATCAGGGCACCCTGGTCCTTCTTGCCAAACGCTACGAGACCAGCGTCCAAACCCAAGGAGATGCCAGCGAAAGCCATGGAAGCGAAACCAAGTCCATGACCTATTGGAGCTGTAATTGGAATCAAATCCAGTACGGCACCGACGGTACCAGTGATGACAGATAGGCCTTTACTTGCGACTGACAGACCTGCCATCAAATCGAGTGTATGGTTAACCATCTGCCCGAGGATTTGGCTACACCTTCCCCAGTCCCCGTGCATCAGCGCGTCAAATAGCTGCGCCTGGTCTGTCATCAGGTGCTCCAACGCGACAACAACTTCGGCCAATCCCTTGAAGACGTCCGCCACCGCCGTGGCCAGTGCCTCAGCGACATTCAGGACGAAATCGCCTATGCCTTTCAGTATTTCCATGAATAGGTTGTTATTCAATCCATCTTCGCTACAGGCATGGGTGATGGCGGTAGCCGCCGACCTGGCTGCGTCGTCGCGCTGTTTGATGGCGGCATTGAGTTTTGCCTCTGCTGCATCGATTCTTGCTTGCGCTGCGAGTTGGTCACTTTTGGCGGCACTTTGGGCGGCCATTGCTCGCCCCAAGGCATCGGAGTTTTCCTGCGCTGCCTCTTTGGCGCCTGTAAGGTCAGCGACATCGGCCGAGGCGACGACTTGGTCGAATCCGACCTGCAGTTGCTTGATGAGCGACACCTGCGGCGCCAACTGGCTAAGCCTGGAATTGGCTTCATCGAGGGCCTGCTTTGCGTTCTGCGCATCCCTCTCGGCATCGTCAGCGGACGTCTGAGCTACCGCTAGCGTGTCGGCATACTCGCTTAGCGACTTCGCCACAACGGAATAACGGCCCTGGACGACCTGGAGTCCTTTGTTGACCGTCGTGGCATCCGAACGTACCGCGGCGACGGCTTCCGAAATCATCTCTGTGGTGAACGCTTTGTCGGTGATGCGTTGCAACTCCGACTGAGCTTTGGATATTGCCTCACTGATGGCTTTGTAGTTGTCAGCTGCTGAATGGATGTCAGTCACATTTCCCTGGATCGGATCGCTGTGGCGAAGAACCTTCCAATCTGTGCGGTGTGTCATTTCGGTCTCCTGTTGATGGCGCGGCAGTCAGGCGACCAGCCGGTCGAAGGATGCGGGTGGTTGATCGGTGGTAATGGGAGCTGACGGAGGTACTGGGTTTGCATCCAGGGCGGGTGATAGAGTGGCCTCCGTGGGGATGTTATGGATCATTTGCAGAACCATGTCGCGCTGGCGCAGCACCTGGTCGATTTGGGCCTGAATGTTCAATGCCTGCATGGCGGCGTCGATTTCGTTTTGAAGTTCGGCTAGGCGGGCCCGCAGATTCGCCAGTTTGGCATCCAACTGCGCCAGCAGTTCCTCCGCTTTGGCCTGTAGCTGGCGCATCTGCCCCATCAGACCGTCGCCGCTGAAGGTGTTGATCGCGAAAGAGGTGGTCATCTGAGCGACTGGCTGCGCGGTGGCCGCCGGCTGCGCAGAATGGGTGACCGGGGTGGGTGTCGTGCCGGTGTTTTGAGCGACACCGGCCTGGCTGTTGGTCGGAATAGTGGTGGCTTGCATATTGAAACTATCCAGTGCCGTTTTCAGTTGATCGTCGGCATCCTTGAAAGACGAGGCAATCTGGGTCGTCGCCTGGCCCAGCGCGTCGATGCCTTTCTTGAGATCGTCACGCTTGTGATCCCACTTGTCAGCGAAGTCCCGAATGGCATTGGCTAGGTCCTTCTGTCCTACAAGGGAGGCTACCTCGTGGGCATGCTGGCCGGCGATGCCGAACTCATTGCCGATATCAGTCAAGTGCTTGCCTGCGTCGCTGATGATGGCAACATCGATTCGCAAGTCGGGTGAGGTGCTCATGTCATTCCTCGCTAGTAGGGTTGGAGAGGGCAGGAGCGGCGTCTGGCGCCCCGTTGCGGAAAGTGGCGACAATGGCGTCGAACATACCCTGCCAGGCATGGGCCGCCTGAAGGACGGGGGTCGCGAAGGCGGTGTTGACTAATCCGAAGTCTGGTACCACTTGGGTGTAGTTGAATTGCAGCATCGGGATTCTGGGCGCGTCCTCGCCAAAATAGTCAGTGCCCGGCGACGTGCTAGTTTGTCTGTATGCCAGCACGTCGAAGTCGGTGACCTTCTCCCATAACGGTTCGTCTGTTGCGGCAGTGCCTGCAGCTGCGTCGACGGTGGACGGCTGGCTGGTTTCTGATTGCGCGGTGGTTGGCGTGAACCCTTTGGGCAGCAGGTTGGAACCAAGAGGCGCCAGCGAGGCGTCGAGTTCTTTGTCGCCGACGAAGCTGGCTAGCAGCTTGCGTGGGTCAAGGAAGTCTGGCAACTGGGCGAGCGCCGTGATGTCGTAGCAGGTCATCGTGGCTGCGATTGGATGTTCGCCGAGGCGTGTTAGATAGAAGGACATCAGCAAACCACCGACGTCGGCGCTTTGCTTGGTCTGCTCACGCAGGGCGACGCGCAGTTCTTGGCGCAGTTTTGATTGTTCGTCCTTGCTGGCAAACTGCCTATCGAGCAGACGTTCTATCGAGGCAAGACGCGCCGGCTCGCGGACCAACGGAATGCTGAACCAATCGGTCGGCAGAACAAAAGAGAATCGACGGTTGGTCATTGTAGTTCCTGCTCAGGCTCTAGTGTGACAGTGTGAGCGATGACACCAACACTGTGTATGAACTCGTCGCGCAGGATGACGACTGGACAGGTGGCCTCCAGTAGAGCCCGGTCTTTCGTCCATGTTGGGAAGTAGGCAATGCGCGCCAATACGTAGGCCCCCTGGCCGTCGCCATCGGCTCGCGTTTCGAAGCGGAAAACGGCTTCAACGCCATTGACGGTGGTGGAATCGACGAACTGGGCAAATACTGCCGCCATGCCGCGTGTTTCTTCGCTGATCGCGCGCTGATAGCGTAGGACAGATCGGAAGTCGTCGTTACTGCCCGCTTTGATCGAGCCAACCCAGAACGTGGCAGCGGTGGCCCCAGCCGATTGCGGTGGTGACCAAACACCGCCGAAGTCTGCCCCGATTTTGGCCATGTGCCGGTCCAGGTCGGCGATCGCGCGTGACAAGTCATCGCCCGAGCCGTGTTGTTCGGACAAGAGCAACACGGTGTCAGCATGACCTACGGGCCAGGAATACCAGTCCTGGCCCGTAGCGCCTCCGATTTTGCCGATGGAAGTCACTGCCCGAGTCCGTTGGCCAGTTGCTGATCGGTGTCCTGCAGCGCCTGGGCGGCCTGCTTGAGGTATGACGACAGGCCGTCGAGCGCGCTAATCGTCTGGGTGGCGGCCGTCGTGAAATTCTGGTACGTCTCGTTGAACCGACCAGAGGCCTGATCAGTGACGAAGCCGCTGCTGACAAGTTGCGCGATGAAATTCTTGAGATCAGTGAGCTTGCTGTTGATGTCCTCTTTGCCGGTCGTCAACTTGTTGGCCGCATCGGTCATCTCTTGGTAGGTGACATTCATGTTTGCCATTTGTGGGTACTCCTTGTGTCATGGCATGGCACGCGCCATGCACTGACAATGAGACTATTAGGCCATTCAAGGGCCCGCAATGGGTAGAGATCCCCATCCGGGCGAGGAGATTCTCGATGGGCGCGCTGTCAGCCAGAGATTGCGCAGCCGCAAGGATAAACCACTCGGCTCGAGCAGAAGTCTCGTGTAGGTCAGGTAGGCTAGCCCGACCGACATGATGATGAGCATGATCATTGCCAGCATCCAGTGGCCGATGTTGTGGTTCCAAAGGGTGTCGGGTTCGGCTATTGGTACGAGGCCTCGCAGGTCGACTGTCGATGCCCCGGCGGCGAAGCCCCATCTGGCCGGGAAAAACACAGCGATCTGCGAAAGCCCAGCCCTGCCCGTCACCGGAATAAGCCCACCGCACATCACAAGTTGGGCCATGGTAAGCACAACCAACAGCGGCATTGCCTGTTCAGATGACTTGACGAGCGAACTGAGCGCCAACCCGAGAATCGCGGAGCAGGCGGCGAGCATGGCAACGTCGATGACAAGCTCAAAGCTTCCCGAGCCGAATAGCGCGCCGTGTCCCGGCGACGGCTTGCCCATCAGCACAATGCCGACCAGGATGGCTGATTGAATAGCGGAGGCGCACACAAACACCACCAGTTTGCTGCGCAAGTACGCCCAAGGCGACAAGCCGGCGGAACGCTCTCGCTCATATATCGTTCGCTCGCCGATCAGGTCACGCACGGATAGCGACGCGCCCATGAAACATGCGCCCAGTATCATCAGCACCAGTAATTGAGTCGGCTCCGTTGAGGGACGCTCTCCTGGATCCAGTATGGGCGGTGGGCCGAACCCGGCGTGTCCTGGAACAACGAGGGCTAGCAATCCGAGCACCACAGGTAGCGCGGCCAAGAAGGCACTGTAACTCCGGTCGGAAATCAGCAAGCGTACCTGTCGCCTGATCAGAGTGCGCATCTGGCGGGTGGCTTCCTGGCGCTGTACCTCGCGCGGCACGGGAGGCAAAGGTTGGACAAGATTGGGCGCAGGCGGCCCATCGAGGCTGGCTGGCGTCTTCCCAACGCGGGCCAGGTACTTCTGCCACCAATCTTGAGGGTTTTCTACGACGTCGTCGAAGACGTCAGCCCAGTCACTCGTGCCGAATGCCGTCTGAATGTTATCTGGCGCTCCACAGTATGTTGGCAATCCGCCAGGAGCTAAAAGCAGCACTTGGTCAACCAAGTGCAAGTATGCCAATGAGTGTGTTACAACTATGACTATGCGGCCGCCTTTGGCAAGCCGGACCAGCAGTTCCATCACCTGTCGGTCAAGGGCCGGATCCAAACCAGAAGTCGGTTCGTCCAGCACAAGCAGCGTCGGGCTGGTGATCAATTCAATAGCTACCGAAACCCGTTTACGCTGCCCGCCTGACAGTTTCTCAATACGTAGGTCGGCACGCTCGGTCAAACCAAGTTCCGCCATCACCTCGTTGCATCTGGTAGCGCGGTCCGTGTCAGCCGGCAGACGCAGTTCCGCGGCGTATTCCAGGGCTTGGCGTACGGTCAGTTTCTGGTGCACGACATCGTCCTGTGGCACAAAACCAATCCGCGAACGTAGGGCGGCGTATTCGGCGTGAAGATCATGGCCCGCGAATGTGACAGTTCCGGCTGACGGTGACGTGATACCGGTGAGCAATCGGCCTAATGTCGACTTCCCCGCGCCAGATGGTCCGATCAGGGCCGTCAGAGTGCCGGATGCTGCTTCAAGATCGATTCCGTGCAACAGTCGGGCTCCGTTTTCCACCCGATAATCCACGTCGCGCACAATCAAATCGTTGGACGCGGTTGCTGTCAGTTCACGCGGCACGAGATCGTCACCATGAAGAACAAGGTCGGTATTACCGATTGTGACGACATCCCCTTCGCAGAGCACCACTCGACGAATCGGTTGTCCATTAACTTGCGTGCCGTTGCGTGAGTGAAGATCAGTCAGGACGATTGTGCCGTTGGCCTCGACGGTGATTGACGCGTGTTTTCGCGATGCCAGGGGGTCCGCAATGTAATAGGCATTATCTGGGTCGCGTCCAACGTACACGGCGGCAGTGGCGGTGGCGCTTGGATTAACGTCAATGGGCGACGACGGCCCGAATGTTGTGGTGTGTGCCAAAACAATAGCCGGCCGAAGGTAAACGGGCGCGCCATTGATTGGGTCCCCCAGCGTCACCGTGGTGTCGTCGTCCAGATCAGCTATTGTGATGCGCTTGCCATCGATCCAGGTTCCGTTGGTTGATTTGAGATCCTCGATGACCCACTGGCCGCCCGTGTTCCGCACCACAGCGTGGCGTGACGACAGAGATGGATGATTGATCTGAATGTCACAGTTGGGCGAGCGGCCGATGGTCACCTGTTGATCGTCATGCAAGCGTATGAGCCCATGGCCAGGCGCCGTGATTTCAATGTCGGTGCTGCGACGCTGGCTTTGCTGTTGACCACTGGCTTGGGGTGCCACGTCGGGTGGCTTGAGGCCCGCGCGCCTTGCCTCCACTGAAGCGCATATGCGTGGGTCGTTCAGATCATTGAGCCATTGGAGCAACCCAGGATAGGTGCTTGGATGCCACACGACTTGCTCACGCAGTTCAGGATACTGATAAGCGATTTGTGCAAGTGTCTCGGGTGATGTCGCCGGATCACGCACGGCTGCGCTCGCGGCACTGCCAACTGCAGGCGTCATGTGGGATCCTTTTTGGGGGGGACAACGGAAACGTTATGACACGAGATTACCAGGCCATGGGTGGAAACCCCATTGGCGAGCTAATAGTTGAAAGAGTTGATGAGCACAGCAATGAAAACGAAGTAGATGATGAGGAGCACGAAACTGACAATGACGCCGATCAGTGCGCCCTTACCCGCTGACTTGGCCTTCAGCGGCGTTTGGTCTTTCCACACGAGGAAAAGAATGAGGCCGACGAGTGGAATCAGGAAGCCCAGGAAGGCGAATCCGCCGCTCGGTGCGTCTGGAACCAGGTTTGCCGCTGGCGGGTAATAAGTGGGCTGCGGGGTTGCCGGAACAGGGGAATACGTCATCGGCGGTGGCACGGCGACGTCGGGCGTCACTGGTTGGGGATCGGGTGTGATGGACGCATAGACTGGCCCAGCGGCGGGTATCTCATCGGTTAATGGTGACGGCTCAAACCCAACACTGATCGGCGTGGGCGGTGCGGCGTCGGATGGTGCAGACGCCAAAACTGTGTAGTCGGCCGGCATCGAAGAACCTGCGGACGATGAGGCTGGGGGCCACTCCGCCGCAGGAGCGACCGGGGCCGCCGCGGGAGTCTCGCTCGCGCCCTGCCCGGAAGCCGCAGCCTGGGCGTCAGGCAGGCCGTACTGCTTCAACCAGTCGAGCAACCCAGGGTAGACGGACGGGTGACGAGCGACTGTCGCACCAAGAGCTGGATAGGCGTAGGCGATATCCATGAGGTCTTGTCCGGTAAGTGCCGGGTTCTGCAAAGCTGCGGCCGCGCTGGCCTGATCGTTATAGGACGACATATGGCTTCCACTTCATCTAGGGTATGACAACGATAGATAGTATCATCAGCGCCCCGCCATGGGGAAAAGTCTCCATCGCGTCGCGCCAACGAACTGCCCCGAGTGCGTTGGTTTCCTTGATCGTGAGGCTCCGAACCCAGAACAAGTCAACCAACCACCATCAGAGTGTACCCACCGAAAACCTCGCCCCCGCCGCAGGCCAAATAAGTACCCGGTGATGACGTTTGCGTTGACGGTCTTCCCGCAAACGCTCGGAGGATCACCCCGGCGCTTCGCGCCACCCCTCCTAAGGAGGGGAATGGGCCACGAAAAATTCCCCTCCTTAGGAGGGGTGGCGGCGGAGCCGCCGGGGTGGTTTTTCCTGTCCCCAAAAGAGGGCCACCCCGTCAATTTGATATCATTCCAACATTGATGCATAACACCTTGCCACGATGCCATTGGTTGGATGTATTGGTTTGACGAGTGAGGCCTTTGAATGGTAGAATCGAACGTATGTTCTGGGTATCTGCTTTAATGAAGTGGGATTCGTTGTTGGTGGGTTTCACCATTCGGCGCTGACAAGGGTGTTCAGTGGTTGCGGCTCGGTTGTGACGGCCTGTTG
>Ga0123354_10020515_pt1 | contig 10396 bp, 6 predicted proteins | sample TergutLab28metaG_2_FD_97872 | JGI IMG/M metagenome (GOLD analysis project Ga0123354, IMG submission 97872) | Labiotermes labralis P4 segment gut microbial communities from Petit-Saut dam, French Guiana - Lab288 P4 | ecosystem: Host-associated > Arthropoda: Insects > Digestive system > Gut ...
GCGGTGTGATTGATTGTAATGAATGGAAGACAGAGAAACGCCACGAATGCGCAAATATGGGGAAAGTAAAACGACTCGAATTATGATGGCAACTGTACCGCACGTCACTGCCTGAGCGGGACGTACAAAATATCAGGCCGATGGATTTTTGTTCGACTGAGTGTACATAATGGATGTCAGATGGGAGATCGAGCTTGTTGCTCGAGTGGTACAACATTCTCAGGGCTGATATTTTCTGTAGGGTAAGGTCGTGAAGTGGCATAAAAATGGCGTGACCATGGTGAAAGCTCCTAACAGATATGCAATTTTGTCCACTTCACGTTTCAGGAAAGAGGAAATGTCAACAGCAGAAAAAGAGGCTGCCAACAGCACAAGTAACATTTAGTTGCAAATGCAGCTTGTGGACCCAGACATAGCAAAACTGTATAGCGAATTGAATTAATCTGTTTCGTGCCAGTAAATGAGTAAATTCAAGAGAGACAACGTACGTATAAACGTAATTTTGAGGCATGTTCGTGGCACCACTTTCTCTGAGGAAAAGCATTACGTATAACATATTCTGATTGTGTGTCTGTGGTCCTATTTAACCAGCATGAAAAGCTCATGCGCAGTAATATATTGCCATCTGTGGCCTCTCTGTGTCTATCATGTTTTTTCACATTATCTCATAAACAACAAGATCTGAGGGAAAAATATTTATTGAACATAAAATGTGTTTCGATTTTTGTCTATAACTTTTGTCAGAAACATTTCTTATTCTAGGAAGAATTGAGCGAGATATGATCAAAAATGTGCATCGGTCTTCATGTAAAGTACCGGTTATTATTGTCAGATTTTAATATAACCTGAATTTTCCCTACAGTTTTTCGAAAAATACCCAAATATCAAATTCCATATAAATCGGTTGAATAAAGAGAGACCAACTTGATGTCACTTGCTGTTTTATTTCATTATTTAATGCTCAACATGTTTCGGATGTTAATACATCCATCATCAGGAGCTTGTGACTTATTTGTTGAGTTATTTCTTGGGTTGTATTGCTCTGGTTCGATGTGTGTTGGTGTTACGTTGTGGTTTGTCTTGGGTGGTGTGGTGTCCGTGTGAAGGCTTCATCCTGCATCCGGATACCACACCACCCCAGCCAAACCACACCGTAACACCAACACACATCGAACCAGAGCAATACAACCCATGAAATAACTCAACAAATAAGTCGCAAGCTCCTGAGGGTGGATGTATTAACATCCGAAACATGTTGAGCATTAAATAAGGAAATAATAAAGCAAGTGACATCAAGTTGGTCTCTCTTTATTCAACTATCAAGATGATGCACGGTCCAATAAACATAAGATACCCGTTCTCTCATTTGCCTCTCCTGAAACGCCTTCGTTAGTGTTTTTAAATTCCATTTTCCAGTAACAAAATATCTTACAAAACTTAAACCTGTAACACTTTGCGAAATTTCCCTCTAAATTCTACGCACTTTCTTAACTTTATATGCGCCAAAACCAAGCAGTGTCACTTTTGAAATTTATCTTGTTTTCTGTTTTAAAGTAGGTCATCAGGAAACGAGGAAACCGCAGTGATTTATATCAAACATTATTTCCGAACGATTATGCTCTTACTAACGCATGAATGCAGCTTCGTGTATAGAGAAAACTATGTTAAATTCGATGCTGAAGAAGCGGGTGAGCGTGCAGACTGACAGAATAGATTCAAACAGCGGCCACTTTTGAGTTATCTATAACACGTGACAACTCTTTCGACTCACTGTGTGATTGTCAGCTTCTCAAGTACGATACTTCTCAATGATGCTAGTTACACCTTTTCCCTGTCAGAAGAAGAAGTTGAATGTCCAGAGTTACGGTCTGCAGGCTATTCAACTGCGCCATGTACCATGCACGTTACAGAGCATTCAGTCATAAAAGACGGAGGTAACAAGTCTCTCAAAAAGGCTTGTATCCTCCTACCAGACTGTACGGTGTCACAGCCCGGAAAAGAGTAATCGAAATTATATTATCTGTAAATATTATACCTGATACAGGAACTCTTTATTTTGTTTTTAATTACTAGATTAATATATACAACGTGGGGCGATATGGTGGCATGACACCAATACTAAATTTCGTTAAAATTATTCGATTATATTACACGTTAATGAATGTAACTTTGTCCCTACGAACGCCATGTAAACATCCACGGGAGTGGAGGTAGAGCGTCAAACATTTTTATTCGGCACTAGTTGGAGGTCAGTTATCGGCGTCATGATCCAGCCGCTGAAACAGCCGACAAAAATTTGCCGATACCCGGAGAATGGGTGGGCCAATGCGCCGGTGTGATCGCTTTGATGAAACTAGGATCTGCATTCTCACTCACTCACACACACACACACACACACACACAAACACGCGAACACAAACGCACAAACACAAAAAACACACAAAACAGCGTAAAACACGCAAACACACACAAATACAACAAATACACACAAAAACACACAAACACACACACGACTATCGTTTCTTAGAATTGAAAGAGCGATAAAGTATCTGGTGGCCGCGATGGTAACCCTCTGTATTATCGTTCGGTTGTTTGGCTGAGCTGTAAAGTGCAGTAGCAAAGGTCAAATGTGGCGTCATTAAAAGAGGAAGTACACAAAACCACATTCTGAATATAAAAACTAGATTAGTTCAGCAAACGACACAAAGACAAAGGCTGTAATCAATGTACGTTGTGATTTTGCTTTGATCTAATTAACAAATCCTGGCACAGCGGACCATTAACCAAGTGCACTTCGTGATACTGCTACTAGAGAGACATCTTGCAGATCAACAGCTGAATTCATCGTGGCTGACAGCAAACAGCATAGAACCACGTAGCACTACGCGATTCCCAGGAATCGAATTAAACTAACCCCTCCACTACTTCACAAAATTCATCTAAACCCTTGTCTAACAAACAAACTAAAAATCTGAGTAATTAAGCTCACTAACCAAACAGAGCGTCGGTTCCAGTGGTGGTGCGGTCTAAAGCTTGGGTGTGCGGCCGTTCGCTTGCTGGGATTGTGGGTTCGATTCCCGCCGGGGACACGGATGTTTTTCTCTTGTGAGTGTTTTGTGTTGTCAGGTACAGGTCTCTGCGACGAGCTGATCACTCGTCCAGAGGAGTCCTACCGAATGAGGTGTGTCTGAGTATAATTATGTATCCTCGATAACGAGAAAGCCTTGGCCAGCTAGGACTGCCGCACCATGTTAGAAACAAACAAACAGAAAATAAAATTCCAGTACTAATTTCATAGCAATAAACCAACCACAGACCAAATTAATGACCTAATTAGCTAATCAATTGACACACTGAAATCTAATGTACCTTTTGGAGTTATCCATTACGTGCACTCTAATATTATAAAACAATGTTGAATTATACCATCAATCTTAATGTAAGCAATGAATAAGCATTGCGTATGTAGTTGTAATAATTAAATAAATTTTAATAAAGAATGCTAAATAACTAAAATACAAGCCATACAACCATTGCAGCACAACCCTTAAGTTCAACACCGCCTAAACAACACCCCACCACCGGACAGCTTCATAAACCAGCTTCATCCTTTGTCCATCCTCACAACGCATTTTCGAAAAAATTCTCGCAGTGTTCTGTTATCGTTTAAGAATAACAAATACTAATTTAAAAAGAAATCCTTCACAAAAATTCTTTATACATTTCTTCCCACCCGTCCTATTCATTTGCCTAACGCCCGTCTGCACAATATTCCATTTGCGGGCCGTATGCGACCCAACAGTGATCAGTGTGCCGACTGTGACGGCTTTCGGAAATTATAATGTAAAAAAAAATTATAAACGATAAGTTGAAAATTAAATTTTACAGTCAACAATGGATTTTTTTTTTAAAGTACTACGTTGACGAGTTTGCACGCGTGACAGAGAGACTCACGCAGTTCGAAGACCAGGAGACACTCATTTCATCTACTGCGCGTGACTCAGCTCATTTTGAAAATATTCACTTCACGTATATCCCAACCGAGCACGACCATCTTTCGACGATCTATCTTTAATTAATTTACATTGTTCATTCCTTGCATTTCGATGAACAAAACAAATCATACAACAACAATAAATGCACTATCCTACAATTTATGCGTACAATCTTGTACATTAGCTCCTGCATGTCTCGTTTACAATAGACTGCAGGCGAGTTCGTAATATTGCGAAAAGCGACTACTAGCTTCGTCCCGTCCGTCCGTCTGTCTGTCTGTCTGTCTGTCCGCATGGAACAACTCGGCTCCCATTGAAAGCACTGTCATGAAATTTTATATTTGAGCATGTTTCTGCAGTCTGTCCGGAAATTTCAAGTTCTTTCAAATCGGACAAGAAAAACGAGTACTTTACATGAGGACCAATGTACAATTTTGATAACATCTCGCTCAATTCTTCTTAAAATGAGAAATTTTAGATAACATAAAAACATATATTTTATGTTCAGCAACCTTCTTTTTCAAAAATCGAGCCGTTTATGAGATCATGTTGCAAAATATAGTAGAGCCGCAGAGGCCAAAGACGACAATAGGACGCATGCGCCTTGCACGCTGGGTATTTTAGGCTATAAACACAAACACACACTAAAAATACGTATTACTTATTGCGTTTCCACTGCAATAATGGTTGCATGAACGCGCCTCAATGTTACGTTATACGTTCATTGCCTGTCTTGTTACTTGAAGAGAAACTGTAAGTCTTAATTAATCTTATATATCTGCTCCATGCTGTATGCATTGTTGACGTTAACTTTAATGTGGATATCTGTAGGCGCTCAACACTCAAATCTTCACGTTTTTTTAAATAATACTGCTGTGTAAGTTTTGTACGACTTCTTGGTGTGTCGTATTAATGGATAATTCTTGCTTGTTGTACGACTACTTGGTGTGTCGTATTGATGGATAATTCTTGCTTGTTGTATGACTCCTTGGTGTGTTGTATTGATGGATAATTCTTGCTTGTTGTATGACTACTTGGTGTGCCGTATTGATGGATAGTTCTTTCTTGTTGTACGACTTCTTGGTGTGTTGTATTGATGGATAATTCTTGCTTGTTGTATGACTCCTTGGTGTGTCGTATTGATGGATAATTCTTGCTTGTTGTACGACTTCTTGGTGTATCGTATTGATGGATAATTCTTGCTTGTTGTAAGACTCCTTGGTGTGTCGTATTGATGGATAATTCTTGCTTGTTGTACGACTACTTGGTGTGCCGTATTGATGGATAGTTCTTGCTTGTTGTACGACTTCTTGGTGTGTTGTATTGATGGATAATTCTTGCTTGTTGTATGACTACTTGGTGTGCCGTATTGATGGATAGTTCTTGCTTGTTGTACGACTACTTGGTGTGTCGTATTGATGGATAATTCTTGCTTGTTGTACGACTTCTTGGTGTGCCGTATTGATGGATAATTCTTGCTTGTTGTACGACTACTTGGTGTGCCGTATTGATGGATAGTTCTTGCTTGTTGTACGACTTCTTGGTGTGTTGTATTGATGGATAATTCTTACTTGTTTTACGACTTCTTTGTGTGTTGTATTGATGGATAATTCTTACTTGTTTTACGACTTCTTGGTGTGTTGTATTGATGGATAATTCTTACTTGTTTTACGACTCCTTGGTGTGTTGTATTGATGGATAATTCTTACTTGTTTTACGACTTCTTGGTGTGTCGTATTGATGGATAATTCTTGCTTGTTGTACGACTACTTGGTGTGCCATATTGATGGATAATTCTTACTTGTTTTACGACTTCTTGGTGTGTCGTATTGATGGATAATTCTTGCTTGTTTTAAGACTTCTTGGTGTGTCGTATTGATGGATAATTCTTGCTTGTTGTACGACTTCTTGGTGTGCGCTATTGATGGATAATTCTTGCTTGTTGTACGACTTCTTGGTGTGTCGTATTGATGGATAATTCTTGTTTGTTGTACGACTTCTTGGTGTGTTGTATTGATGGATAAATCTTACTTGTTTTACGACTTCTTGGTGTGTTGTATTGATGGATAATTCTTACTTGTTTTACGACTTCTTGGTGTGTCGTATTGATGGATAATTCTTGCTTGTTTTAAGACTTCTTGGTGTGTCCTATTGATGGATAATTCTTGCTTGTTTTATGACTTCTTGGTGTGTCGTATTGATGGATAATTCTTGCTTGTTGTATGACTTCTTGGTGTGTTGTATTGATGGATAATTCTTACTTGTTTTACGACTTCTTGGTGTGTCGTATTGATGGATAATTCTTGCTTGTACGTTGTTGCTGTAGGTTTTAATATAAATTTCCGTGTCAGTTTCCTGGAGATGGCGAGATACGTCAAACTACGTAATAGAATGTATCATAAATTATACAACAGTGCATTTGTTACCGTTACATGAGATATCTATGAGTTGTTTGATCTAGCGTTAATTTGAACGGTGATTTGGAAAACGTGCGTTTTCTTTCAACGCATTTTTTCTTTTATCTTTCATGATTGATAATAAAAAATAGACGTTAATTAACAAATTATTTATTTTATTTAATTAGAATTTTTTTCCAAAATCGGCTGCGTGCAATTAAAAAACTAAAGCTACGCCTTTCTGTTGTAATTGTACCATACAGCAAACAGTGTTGCTAGGAGTTACAAATGGGACAGCAATGTAACAGCAATAAAAGTGAACGATCCTTATGTTTGAGTCGAAAGTACACTCTCGATTTTTTAATGAGAAAGTTACACTGTTTGGAAATTCTGTTAACTCGCAGTTTCAAGTTTCACCTTGAGAGACGCAATGCGTACTAATAGCTAGATGGCAGGAACACCTGCGGAAACGACGGCTGGAGAAGAGAAGTGACAAAGGGCTTTATATAATGCAATACGAACCTAAAACATAGCATTAAATAAATCCACTAAATCTAATAAAATCCAATAAAGTGACACATCTAAAAACAATGATCATCAGAGAGAATTCCAGTACCTTCTCTTTATGACAATGATCACATGGGTTCTGAGTGCTGCTACATCGCACTGTAGGTAACATGAATTACAGAATACGGCGCTGGTCCGGACGTATATTTAACACAAACACACAATAATGATATTATAAATTTAAAAGGAGAAATGAAAACTACTGGAAATAAATGTGACAAGAATCAAGAGCTTGCAATCATTTTTTGGATAGCGTTACTGTGACTAACCCTTGGATTACAGAGCAATTAATCTTCCAACTTTTAAGTTTTTCATTAAGTTCACCGTCTTTACACAACATATATTTGAATAAAGATAGACCAACTTGATGTAATTTGCTTTATTTCATTATTGAATGCTCAACATGTTTCGAATTTTAGTACATACAACCCATGAAATAACTCAACAAATAAGTCGCAAGCTCCTGAGGATGGATGTACTAACATTCGAAACATGTTGAGCATTGAATAATGAAATAAAGCAAGTGACATCAAGTTGGTCTGTCTTTATTCAACTATCAAGATGATGCACGGTCCAATAAACATAAGATTCACAATATATATTGTTGGCTAATGTTTAGCCAACAATATATGTTGTGTAAAGACGGTGGACTTCATGAAAAACTTGGTATATATACACAACGGGATGGAAACAATTCAATTTAGACTTCCAAATTTTACTGTATTGGATGCATTTTGTACGCATATGGTTTAATTATCTTCTAACCTTTTTTTCAGATGTTGATTCTTAGACTCAAAGACACTTGTCAAGGCGACTTCAAAGAACAAACAGAAAACTGTAAGATTTTGTCTCTACAACACCGAGAACTGCTGAAGAAAAGACCAATCCTGGACACATTTAGTATCCAGTCAGTAATCCAAGGGTTAAAGGCCCCATAAAGGCGTTATTTTTGCAAGACCCTAAACACCACGATCCTTTTAAACGTCACTATTGACCAGTCGACACGAACCTGAATGTTCGTTATAATTATAAAACTAGCAACCACAAAGATTTTGTTTTTCTCCTAATAGTGTTTTATATGATTAAACCGAGGCAAAGGTGAAGGGCGGATTTTATGCTACGAAGAAGAAACATATACAAAATATTTGGCCCGAATTATTGAAGGAAGGTTCGTGGTACCTTGATGTAGATGGAAGAATAATATTAAACTGCATCTTAGGAGCAATAGTTTTAAATTCTGACCTGAACTATAGCAAGATAACACACAATGGCGCTTGACTGTGAGTACAGTGTAATTTCTTTATCAGCTGATTGATTTCCAACTTTATTTCTATTTTATGAATCATGACTCTGTATGTGTTTCTTGGTTCGTTGTTGCCACACGCTCCGCCAGTAGCCTTTTTGTTAATGATCTTCTAAATAAGAAAAGTTGCGTAGTAATTATGAAGTGTTCATTACATGGACCTAAACTGATACATTCCCACGCACCAGTCACTTGTTCTTGATGAAGCACGTGTTATATGGAGTTTAATATAACGGACTGCACTCTCGTTCCTGGAAATGGAGCCGTTGGTGATTTAAAAACGCCAACTGCAGGCTTTTTATCTCAAGCTGTAATTTGAGTACCCCATTAATGTTCGTGCTGGGAAGTTGTTTATCTCACAAAGGCACAAAGAAAGGAAGCTTGAACTGACAGGCTGAGGCATACATAACAAGACAATATACAAGAGGGTAGCACGTGCCTCGGAACTGGACTGATACTTTGAAACGAACCAAACAATGGAAAAGGGAATGAGATCCGGTACCTGGACTGTTAGGAGCCTGTATAGGGCAGGTTCACTTACAGCAGAAGCCAGGGAATTAGCAAGATATAAATGAGATTTAGTGGGTGTGCAGGAGGTTAGGTGGCGAAAAGGGGGCACGGTAAGAGCAGGGGATTGTAATTTTTTGTACGGAAAAGGAAACGAAAATCAATTGGGAAAAGGATTTTTTGTACACCACAGAATAGTGTCAGCAGTTAAGAGAGTAGAGTTTGTTAGTGATAGGGTGTCATATATAGTGCTGAGAGGTCGCTGGCTTAATATCATTATTTGATATGCACATGTACCAAGTGAGGAGAAAAGTGATGATTCAAAAGACAATTTTTATGAGGAACTGGAGCAGGTTTTCTATCATTTTCCTACGTACCACATGAAAATTCTGTTAGATCTCAATGCAAAAGTGGGGAAGAGAACACTTTCAAACCGACAATTGGAAATGTGAGTCTACATCAGAATATTAATGATAATGGTGCTAGAATAGTAAAATTAGCACAATGTTCCCACACTGAAACATCATAAGTACACTTGAACCTCTTCTGATGGGAAGACTCGCAAGCATATTGATCACATATTGATAGATAGGAGATGGCATTCGGCTATAATCGATGTACGATCTTTCAGGGAAGCTGACTGTAATACTGATTACTTTGTGGTATTTGCAAAAGTTACGGAAATATTGGCAGTAAGTAAAGAAGATGCGCAAAAGTTTGATGGGGAAAGATTTATTCTCAGGCAGCTAAATGAGCTGGAGGTTATGAAAGAGTATCAGATTAAGATCTCAAAGATGTTTGCAGCTTTGGAGAAGTTAAGTGATACGGAGTACATAAATACGAGCTTGGGAGAACATTAGAAAGAATATCAAAATCTCGGATAAAGGGAATCTAGGACTGTACTAATTGAAGCAGCATAAACCATGGTGTGATGAAGAATGTTTGGGTTTTTTAGAACAAAGGAAGCAGGCTAAAATGCAGTGGTTACAGAATGCAAACCAAAGTAATGTACATAATCTAAACAATGCAAGACGTGAAGTCAGTAGACATTTCATGAAAAAAAAAAAGAAGGAATACCTGAAAGTTAAATTGGGGAACTTGAAACCAATAGTAAGATAAAAATATTAGGGATTTGTACAAGAGCATCAATGACCTTGAGAATGGTTACCAACCTAGAACTGATATAATACGAGATGAGAAGAGTGTTTTGGTAACAGACTCCCAGAGTATTTTGGCTAGGTGAAGGGGCCATTTCTCTTAGCTGTTCAATGTACATGGGGTTAGTGATGTTAGGCAGACAGAAATACACACAGCAGAACCACTAGTGCCTGGGCCGAGTGCCTTTGAGGTTGAGATGACTATTGACAAACTAAAAAGACACAAATCGCCGGGTACTGATCAAATCTCAGCAGAACTGATTGAAGCAGGCAGGTAGAGCAATTCGCTATGAGATTCATAAACTTATTAATTCGTTTTGGAATAAGGAGGAATTGCCTGAGGATTGGAAGGAGTCGAACTTACTTACTTACTCCATGGTGCAGAGTCCTTCTTGAGAAGCTAACTGGTTTGCAGCTAGTCAAGAAATTCCCCGCATTTCATGGAACCCGAAGGTTCATTACCGTACTCAC